>MDTE01025926.1_pt1 | contig 10326 bp, 8 predicted proteins | sample 811231 | NCBI WGS metagenome assembly MDTE01 (sample SAMN05326651, study PRJNA326480) | marine metagenome | isolation source: seawater | place: Indian Ocean: Red Sea | collected 2010 | reverse complement strand
TTCACCTTCTTTGAAAAATAATTTCTTTATTTTTCCATTTACAGGAGATTCAATATCTACTGTAGCTTTCGATGTTTCTGCATTTGCAATTATATCTCCCTTACTTATTTTTTCACCAACCTTTATGGAATATCCATGAAACAGCATTTCATCATCATTTGGATTAATTCTGGGAGCTTGAAATAAAAAAATATCTTTCACAATTATAACCCTTCCAAAAAATCAATTATTTTATTATAAACAGAATTTTTCGTTGGTAAAATTCTATCCTCTAAATTTCTAGAATTATAGATTACACCATCTTCTTTAGATATTCTTAAATGATTAAAACTTTTAACCGAATTTGTTCCAGCTATAATTTCAGAACCAAATCCTCCAGTTTTGTTCCCCTCTTCAAGAGTTATCAAATTGTCACCATCTTCAATAATTTTCATAGTATTTAAAAACTCAAAATTAGATATGTTTGTTGGCGCTAAAAGTTTCCCAACAATTTGCTCATCCTCATAAAGTTTATTTATTACATCATAGCCAGTTTTCACCATTCCTCCATATGTTATTATGATGAAATCATAAATCTCATTTTTTATAGAATATTCATATACTGGGAATATATCATTCATTTTTTTAATTGTACCATATTCAGGAATTGCTCTAAACTCATTTATTTGCCCATAGTTTATTTTATTTTCAATAAAAATAACAGGTGAATCTAGCTCTATAGATTGTTTTAATAAATTTCCAGCATTAGAAAAAATATTTTGTGCAATAATATTTAATCCATCAACACCTAAAAATATTTTCTCTAATGATTGACTATGAGTCGGACCATAACCTCTACCTCCGCCCATAGGAGTTCTTATAATAATTGACTTAGGTTTCAAAGATTCATGCAAATAATGAAATTTTGAAAGATGATTAATAATTTGATCTGTACATAAAGTTATAAAATCTCCAAACATAATTTCAACAATAGGTTTGAAACCCATCATAGATAGCCCTATGCCAACACCTACTATACCAGCTTCGCTTATTGGAGTGGGGTATACTTGCTTAGGAAACTTATCTGATAATCCTTTTGTAACCTTAAAGGCACCACCATAAGGATCTAAAATATCTTCACCCATTAATAATATTTTATTATCTGATTCTAGTAGATCATATAAAGCATTATTGATTGATCGATTTACTAGCATAATCTTTTTATTGAATCAGCGGTCTTCCGAGAACTTCATCTACTATTGCTTCTATCAAATTTTCTATTTTCTTATTTAATTTATCAAATTTTTGTTCACCGATTTTTTCTTTAATAATTAATACAGGATCATTTTTTTTAAAGATGTTTAATTCTTTAGGAGATCGCGAATCATCTCCTTTACTATGTGGCCCTAGTCGCTGATTATCAATAACAATCCCTTGACATTTATTATTTTTTCTTATTTCAGAAATAATCTTTTTAGAAATAAAATTTATTTCTTCAACATCGGTCGATTTTAAATAAGTCGTATTGATACCAAACGCTTCTAATCTATTTTTATGGCTCCCCGCAGTATTTAAGTCAATTTTTGTAGTTTGGGCTATATTGTTGTTTTCAATAACAAATAAAATATTCAAATTCCATAGGCTAGCAATGTTTAGAGCTTCATAAACAATCCCTTCACCAAAAGCTCCATCACCAAGAAAAATAGAAACAACATTTTCTGAATTATGATTTAGCTTTTGCGCTAAGGCAATCCCACATGCAATTGGAGTAGTTCCTCCAAGTATACCATAAGAAAAAAAATTATTTGAATGAATATGCTGACTTCCACCTTTTCCGCCACATAAAGCTCCTTCCCTGCCTAGGATCTCAGCAAAAAATGGTTTTAATTCACCGCCAAAAGAAATATAGTGCCCATGATTTCTGTGGTTCGAGAGTATATAATCATTTTTTTTGTTTAAGTTAGAGATAATACCTACAGCGGTAGCTTCCATTCCAATATAAGTATGGGTGGTCCCTTGAATTTGACCTTGTGAAAATAAGTCAAGCAGTTTTTCCTCGACTATTCTAATAGTTAATATTTTTTCTGCGAATTTATTTAACATTCTATGAATGAAAATATTTCATGGTATCGATAATACGTTTTCGACCATTACCATCAATAAGTTTCATTCCTTTCATTGACATATTTATTCTTGATAATTTATTATTTAATAATTTTTCCATATCAGATAACAATCTTTTATTAGTTAAATCTTCATACCAACCAAGATTAATTATTGAACCATATTTGTGAAGACGATTCATTGAATGAATTTGATTTTCAGCAAAACATATTACAAGTCCGGGTAGACCCATAAAAGCAAGTTCCCATGGAGTACTTCCCCCAGAACTTATTGCAATATCTGCCCAAGCCATCAACCTTGGCATATCATTTGGCTTAATTTGAACAAAATCTATTTCATGATAAAAAGAATCTAAATCCATTTTATTGTGTTTAGCTAAGGAGCCTACCACTACTTTAATATTTAGTTTTGATGTTTTATAAAGATTGATAAACTTTACTAACTTAGATGAAAAATTAAATGGATTAGAACCTCCTAAGGTAATAAGTAAATTCCTAGGCTTTGAGAATTTGCGCTTATCTGTCCTACCAAATTTTAAAAAATCATCCCTTATAATTGTATATCTGGAACCTAACAAAAGCTCTGTTTTTTCTGAACAATTGTAATTTAATTTTTCAGCAGAAATATTTTGATTAACAATTATATCAGCAGAATAATTGCTTAAGTGTGCGATGTCATCTATAAATATAAGTTTATTGCCATTTTTTTTTATTTCATTTTGATAAGTTACATCAAAATTATATCCATCAATTAAAACCCAAGATGATCCACCCAGATCATTTTTATTAATTATTGATAAAGTAACTTTAATATCATCGGGATTGGGATAAGAATCTTTCACTAAAATAAAATTAAATCCATTCTGTGTAATTTTTTTTACAATATTATTGTCTTTGCAATTTGATATAAAAAATATGTTCTTAGATGATTTTTTCCATTCTTCAGCAAATGCGAGGCATCTCATGATATGGCCAGCTCCGATTTTTTCATCAGCGTCTGCCCTTATGAATATTAAACTATTAGAAATAAACTTTATTTTTCTATTATACGAATCAATTGAAATGCCTCAGCGGCATCTAAGCCAACATTTGATCCTCTCCATCGCGCAAGATAATTGTTAGCTTTGATTGATCGACTATGAGGCCATGGCATCATTTCTATCGAATAAGCTTTTAGAGCACTAAGTTTTGAATCTAAATGTTTTGAAATATCAACGTAGTAGTTTGGATGAAAGCTTTTATTTGGCGATTGCACTTGCCAATCTGTGCTAGATTGCACTTCAAAAGTTAATATTTTTTTTATTAATTGATCAGGAAATGGTCTGCATGCAGTTATAACAGCGTTATGTACAATTTGATGATCTATATTTAAATCACTGCTATGATGTGTATAAATAATTGATGGGTTCAATTCCCCAATCTTTTTTTCAACATCTTTTATTATATCCAATAAATCAACGGAATCCATTCTGTTATCAGGGTAATCAAAAAAGGTTGAAGATTTTACACCTAGTATACCGTGAGCTTCTTTTGAACATTTAATTAAATTCTCTATCTCCTCATTGTTAACATTTTTTGCAGAGCGACTAGAGATTCCTTTTCCAAACAAAACCACATGTACTTCATCTCCATTTGAAACGTGCCGAGCCATGGTACCACCACAACCTAGAACTTCATCATCAGGGTGTGCTGCGAAAACAATTATTTTATTCATTTTAATTTAACCTCTTGAAGCCACTATGAGAAGCAGGCCCATCTAAAATTGAATCAATAGACTTTCCATTTTCACATTCTGAAATAAGAGAAAAAATATTTTCAAGATTATAAAAATACTCATTTATAATATCATCTTTATGATCAATGCAAACATAAATCGTATTTGTTGCCAGGTAACCCTTTTTTAACATTTCTTGCGTAATAAGAGTTTTATATTTAATCCAATTATTAACAGGTATTGTAAAATTAATTAATGATGGTAGTCCATTTACTTGTATTGGTAACCCATATTTTTCTCCCAATAATGCCCATTTTTCCCCAATTAGTTTTCCAATTTTAGTGATTTTTTCCCATGATTTTTCTCTTTGCATAACTTCTAATGTTTTCAGACCCGCAGCAACGCCTATTCGCTCTGTCCAAAAAGTACTACTAATAAAAGTATTTTGAGCGGAATCCATAACTTCCCTTTTACCGATGACAGATGTAATTGCATAACCATTACCGAGAGCCTTACCAAAAACTGCAATATCTGGGTTAATTCCATATTTTTTATGCAAACCACCATAGGTTTCCCGAAAACCAGATGTACATTCATCAAAAATAAGAATTATATTTTCTTTAGTTGCAATTTCTCTGATAGATTCTAAAAAACCTTTTCTAGGTTCTTCAGATCTTGAGACTTCCATTTTAATTACGCCTATATCATATTCATCAATTAGCTTTTGCAAGCTATTCAAATCATTATATTTAAATGCAACTGTAGAATTTCTAAGCGTTCTAGGGACCCCAGTAGGATCTAAACCTGGAAGTAAATGACCATCTAAGTTATTATCGTCATCTAAGTTTGCAGCTAAATACCAATCATGCCAACCATGGTAACCGCAAATTGCAACGGTTTCTTTTCCCACCGCAGCTCTTGCAATACGAATAGCAATTGCATTTGCCTCTCCACCACTTCTAGCAAACCTTACCATATCAGCCCAGGGGTGCAATGCAATTAATTTTTCAGCAAGAAAAACTTCTTCAGCACAATTAAGCGTAGACATATTACCATTTTCAATTACGCTTTTAACTACATTGTCAACTTCTTGATGTCCATAACCTAAAATATTTGTTCCTATACCCATAACTGACATATCTATATATTCATTATTATCTAAATCCCAAACTTTACATCCTTTTGATTTGCTATAATAAGAGGGCCAATAGTCCGGCAAAAACATTTCTGGCCTTTTTGATAATAGCATTGTACCACCTGGGATAATTTTTTTTGCTTTTTTATATAGCTTCTGACCTTTACCCATTGTTGCACCTTCATTTCTTTTGATATGTTGATTCGTTTTAAATAAAGATGGTTCCAAACTTTTTAACTCTAAAATTTGTTCCCAATTAAAATGAATATCGGGCTGAAAATACTTAATTATTTGACTAATTACTTCAAAATCTTCAGGCTCATCCACAGTCCAACGCTCATTAGATAAATTCAATTTATTCACCAAAAATACTTTATTATAATTTTTGTTATTTCTAATAAAAGTGGTTACATGCTCTCGCTCTAAAGATGTTTTTGCATTAATAAAAGAATCTTTAAGAAGATTATATTTAAATACTTCAATATCAAGCCCATCAGGATAAGTTGGAGGCTCAATATTGCTTGCATAATCAGCGTTAGATTCAAAAAACTTTTCTATTACAGAATCTACTAAGGTAGGGTCAATGAGTGGGCAATCGCCAGTAATACGAACAACTGCATCAGGCTCTAATCTTTTGGCTGCTTCGTAATAACGAGCTAAAACATCATTCTCGCTTCCGCGAAATAAGTCATATCCTAATGTATTAATATGTTCTGCAAGAGGATCATCATTTTTTGAATCAGAAATCGCAACAACAACACTATTCAAATTCTTTGCTTTTGATAATCTCGATAGCAAAATTTGAATTAGTGATTGATTGTTAACTTTTTTTAATACTTTTCCTGGGAATCGCGTTGACCCCATCCTAGCTTGAACTATTGCTATTATTTTTTCCATTTAGATGGGTTTAATATTTCTTCGTTGTCATAATTAATTAATAATGCTTTATCATACACCAATGGGTCAACTTTAGTTTCTAAAGTTTTTAAATTAATTTTTAGTTGTTTTATATCTTCCACACCAATAACAATTTTATCAATCTCCTCTAGTGAGTCAACCCATTTTAGGGACAAATCTGGTAAAGAAATTCCATATGAATTAGATAAAAGAATTAGCTCCTCAACCACTGGGAAAATATCTTCAAATTTTTCACGAATTTTATCTTTTGATAAAAAGAATAAACCTTGCAGCCAAACAGAGCGGGCGTGAAGCTCAATATTTTCCTTTTTCAAATCCATTAATATCTTTGATTTATAAATTTTGTTATCAATAATATTTAGTGGAAATTGGATTACATCAGGTTTTATCATTGTCAATATTTTGTTGATATCTAGAAAATTATATATAGATACACCGATTTTTTTTACACCCTTATTCTTTAAGGCATGTAAAAAATCACAATACTGAGGGTCTAAATATTTTTCTACATCGTGAGCTAATACAGTGTGTGGCTTTACATTTAATTTTTCATATGATTCTTCAAGGCAAAAATCTATATTTTTTTTATTAGAGTTTATCTTTGTAATAATTCGCCATTTCTGATTACTCTGTTTTAAATAATTTCCTATCAATTTTTCACTATTACCATAAGACTGGGCTAAATCGATGCAATTTATTCCATTGGTATAAGCAAAATTCAACAATTTGAATTTCATTTTTTCATCAATATTATTGTATTTCCTTGAAATACTATAGGGGCTTCCAAATTGTGCGCCTCCCAATACAATTTTATTTTTAGCTAATTTATTTTGCATATTCAGGAATTACCCTTTTTATTAAGCTAAAAAAACGCGCAAAGTCTATAAATTTTATTTTTACTAGTAAGAAAAAATATATTATAAGCATTATTACTTTTAATAAAAACTTATATACTAAATGCAGATTAGAAAACATTAGAAAATAGATTGGAATTAGAAATAAAATAAAGAAAGTAATTTGGCCAATTATTTTAGTATAATTTAAAGGCAGAGGAAAAACCTTTTGTCCATAATAAAACAATAAAGAACCAGAAAAAATACTTGCAATCAAAGTAGAAAAAACTGCCCCTAAAACTCCAATCATTGGTATTAGAATAATGTTTAAAATTATATTTATTATCAAACCAAGAATATTTGGAGGAACTACATAAATCATTTTTTCTCCAAATGCAAGCTGCTGTTTACTCATGCTACCCAATGTATGAACAAACAGGCCTGAAAAAACGATAATTGGAATTAAATACATACTAAAGTAAAAATCTTCCGTAGTTAATAAAGTAATTAGCTCTTCAGAAAAACAACAAATAAAAATAGCCAAAATATTAAAAATCATAATTATATCGAAATGTCTTTCTACAATTATCTTTTTTGATTTTGATGTTCTCAACTCAGCATTCCTCATAAAAAACGGTGTCCAGGCTCTTAGGATGATTCCCATAAATATTTTATTTGCACCACCAATTCTATGAGCAATCGAATAATGACCTACTGAGTTGAGTGATTTCAATTTTGTTAACATTACTTTATCGAAACTTTGATATCCTAAATTAATTATCTGACTAGGAATGGTTGGATATGAAAAAATGATTGATTTTTTTAAACTAGAAAATGACCATTTTATTGTAAAAAAATTTCTATGCAAATAAAGCAAAATAAATAAAAATAGTAACTCTGTTATAATCATTCCAAAAATTTTAGCCTGATAGGTTAATGAAAATAATAAAATAAGAATTATTGCTATTCCAGGCTTAAATAAAGCATCTAAAATCGATATTATTGAAAATGCTTTTGATCTCTCTTGAATAGTTAATAGTTGCCTTAAGTATCTATAAAGATTTGAAATGCATCCTCCTAAATAAGATATAATAACTACATTTTTTGAAATTTTACTATCAAAAATATTTACTGAAATATAATTTGAAGTAAAAAAAACAAAAATTCCACCTAGAATAAATAGAAAAATAATAAATACAAAATTCGTATAATTTATTCTACCAAAATAGTCCTGGGCAGAATAATTTTTAAAATAAAATCTGTAAGTTGCGGATTGCAGGCCTATTGATAAGAGTGATGCGGTTAGATTACCAAAGACACCATAAATTGCAATAATACCAAAATCTTGAGGAGTTAAAACTCTAGTAAAAAACGGCAGAAGAATAATTGACAGGACTGCCGAAATAGCAACTCCTCCACTGTAATTAATTATATGATTGAACAATAATTAACTAAAATTATTTAAACTTTAAAGAAATAAGATCTACAACTTTATTTAAATCTTCAGGCGTTAAGCCTGGAAAAATAGGTAAAGATACCTCCTCTGAATAAAACTTTTCAGACGCTTTAAAGTCTTTTGGATTATATCCAAATTTTTCTCTATAGAATGGATGATGATATATTGGTATATAATGAACTTGAAGCCTAAAACCTTCATCAAGCATGAAATTAAAAAAATCCTTTTTTGAAATCTTAGATTTAATGAAATTAATTCTTAAGGGGTATAAGTGATATGCATGCTTTATATTTTGTAATACTTTTGGTATTTTTATGAAATCATAATTAGTGAATGCAGAATTATATTTTGAAGCAATTTCAATTCTTTTACTAATAAATGACTCTAACCTTTTAAGCTGGGAAATGCCTAAGGCGCATTGAAAATCAGTAATTCTATAATTGAATCCTAACTCATGCATTTCATAATACCAAGGCCCCTCATTCTTTTCTAATTTTTCATTTTCAGCTACGTTTCCATGGGATCTTAGCATTTTGACCTTATCAATAAAATTTACATCGTTTGATATAATTGCTCCACCTTCGCCAGTTGTTATATGCTTTACTGGGTGAAAACTTTGCGTAACAACATCAGCATACTTAACTGCATAATGGTTATCATCTTTATAAGATGCACCCATGGCATGGCAGTTATCATTTATTAATTTAAATTGATATTTATCTGCCAAAAATTTTAGAGATTCCCAATCACAAGGATGGCCTGCAAAATCTACTCCTATAACTGCTTTCACTATTTTATTAGCTAATCGATAAGATTTTATTTTATCTTCTAAAAGATTGGGGTCAATAGTAAAAGTCGTTGAATCAATATCTACAAAATCAGGTGTTGCTCCACAATAAAGTACAGAATTTGAAGTGGCAACAAAAGTGATAGGTGAAGTAAGAATAATATCTCCAGGCTTCCAGCCTAGAGCTAAGCCAGAAAGATGCAAAGCTGCTGTGCCATTTGATACAGCACATGCATATTTAGAACGAAAAAAATAAGTTAAACTTTCTTCAAATTTATCAACTACCGAACCCTGTGTAAGCCATTTGTTTTTTAGAGCGTTCTTAACTGCGTCTATATCTGATTTATCGATTGACTGTTTGCCGTAACCAATCAAAATTATTAAATATCTCTTTCTATTAATTTTTTCAACTGATCTATGGACAAAAAATGATTATTTGTTCCACTATCATATGAAAATCCATTCTCACAATCTTTACCATCACTTGCGTCACTCTCTTTTTTAAATTTTTCAATATCCCAAAGAGGAATCGAAGGCAACACAACATAGTAATCATTAAACTCTACTGCATTAAATGAATCTGTTTTAGTTATCATTTCTTCATGCAACTTTTCTCCTGGCCTAATGCCAATAAATTCATATTTTGCTTTAGGAGCAATCGCCTTAGCAATATCCAAAATTCTGTAGCTGGGAATCTTGGGGACAAAGAGTTCTCCGCCCCACATATTTTCTAAACACCTCAAAACAAAATTTACTCCTTCTTGCAAGGTAATATTAAATCTTGTCATTCTTTCATCAGTGATTGACAAAATACCATTCTCTTTTTGTTTTTGAAAAAAAGGAATTACAGACCCTCGGCTACCCATCACATTTCCATATCGCACAACAGAGAATTTAATGTCATTTATACCTTTATAATTGTTTGCCGCAACAAAAAGCTTATCTGATGTAAGCTTTGTTGCTCCATAAAGATTTATGGGAGCTGCTGCCTTATCTGTGCTCAGGGCTATAATTTTTTCTACTTTGTTTGAATATGCTGCATCGATTACGTTTTGACCACCAATAACATTCGTTTTCACAACCTCAAAGGGATTATATTCAGCAGCTGGGACATGTTTTAAAGCCGCTGCATGAATTACAATATCAACATCTGTCATTGCCATTTTTAACCTACTATAATCTCTTACATCACCAATGAAGTATCTCATCGGCGTATTGTTGTTATCAGGCCATTTCTGTTGCATTTCATATTGTTTTAATTCGTCTCTGCTATATACAATGACTTTTTTGGGTTTATACTTATTGAGTACAGTCTCAATAAACTTCTTACCAAAAGATCCCGTTCCACCTGTAATAAAAATAGATTTATTTGTTAACATAT
>MDTE01182056.1_pt1 | contig 10327 bp, 9 predicted proteins | sample 811231 | NCBI WGS metagenome assembly MDTE01 (sample SAMN05326651, study PRJNA326480) | marine metagenome | isolation source: seawater | place: Indian Ocean: Red Sea | collected 2010 | reverse complement strand
TGGTCGACGAACAAATTTTAATCGATGGCAATAAAGAGGCCGAGGGTGAGAAATTCTTCTCAATCGGCGGCGCGGTGCACAGCCCCGACCATTGTCTTCTTGCCGCAGCGATAGATCGTAAGGGCTCTGAATATTACACCATTGAAATTCGCGATTTAAAAAATAGAACCACCCTCCCTGACCTTATAGAAAACGCTCAAGGTGACATGGTGTTTTCCGCCGATGGTAAAATGCTGCTTTATACAGTTCTGGATGACAATCATCGTCCTAATAGGATTTACCGACACAAAGTTGGCCAAAACTCAACCAAGGACACGCTAATTTATGAGGAAACGGACCCTGGTTTTTTTATTGGTGTGAGCAAAACAGAGAGCGGTCGATTTATTCTGATCAACGCCCACGATCATTCCGACACTAGTGAGGTGTGGTTAATTGATGCTCAAATACCAGAAGCAGAGCCTCAATTAATATCCAAAAGGAACACCGGTATAAGTTACGACATTTGCGATCACGGAAATAAATTCTTTATTCGAACCAATATTGATGGCGCGGTTGATTTTAAGATCTCCGAGGCCCCAATTGACAATTTAACTGCCGAGAACTGGTCCGACATTGTTCCACATCGTCCAGGTTGCTTGATCCGATCAACTCTCCTTTTCAAAAAGTTTTTAGTTCGTCTCGAGCGAGAGGCCGCCTTACCTCGTATTGTAATCCGTGATCTTCTTACCAATGAAGAACATACAATCAGCTTCGACGAGGAGGCCTACGATCTTACTCTTAATCCTGGATATGAATATTCAACCACAGTGATACGCTTTGCCTATTCATCTCCAAAGACACCGCAACAGATTTACGATTACGACATGGCAACTCGTCAACGAATTTTACGCAAAGAACAGGAAGTCCCTTCCGGCCACGATCCAGAAAAATATGTCTGCCGTCGGATAATGGCCCCCAGCCGGGATGGCGCCGAGATCCCAGTGACAATCCTTTATCACAAAGATACGCCAATTGACGGATCAGCAGCTATGCTACTATATGGCTATGGAGCCTACGGCTACGCCATGCCAGCCGCCTTCTCACCCAATGTCTTTAGCCTAGTAGATCGAGGAATGATCTATGCCATCGCCCATATTCGAGGAGGCACTGATGGCGGCTATAGTTGGTACCTTAATGGAAAACTCAAAAAAAAGGAGAACACCTTCCTTGATTTTATTACTGCCGCTGAATATTTGATTACGAAAAACTATACCGCCAAGGGTAATATCGTCGGTCAGGGGCGGTCGGCGGGAGGGATGCTTATGGGCGCGGTTGCCAATATGCGACCTGATCTTTTTAAAGGAATTCTAGGAGAGGTTCCATTCGTAGACGTGATCAATACAATGTCCGATAGAACTCTCCCCCTCACCCCACCAGAATGGGTGGAATGGGGTAATCCGATTAGTGATGAAAGTGCCTTCAAAAATATGGTTTCATACTGTCCCTACACCAATATTATCGATCAGGACTACCCTCATGTACTCGCCACAGGTGGTTTAACCGATCCACGCGTCACCTATTGGGAACCGGTAAAATGGGCGGCAAAACTGAGGCATCACAACACCAGTGACACCAAAATCCTTTGCTGGATCAATATGGAGGCGGGGCACGGCGGCGCCTCCGGACGATTTGATCGTTTGGAAGAAGTCGCTTTATCATATGGTTTTGCCCTTTTTATCACTGGTAAGGCGGAAAGGTGAAGCTCCATTTCAAATCCAAAGAAATGGCACGCCAGCATGTCTGGGACACCCTCAAGGAGCAAAGGCAGGCACGTTTTCCTTTTCCAATTCACGGTCGTATCCCCAATTTCAAACGTGCCGAAGCCGCTACAGCGAGGTTATTTGAAGTAGAGCCCTGGAAAAACGCAAAATACCTAAAAATTAATCCAGATTCACCACAAAGGTCGGCGCGAATGGAAGCCCTCAGGCGTGGTATTACGTACTTCATGCCGACACCCAGGTTAAAAGCTGGATTCAAAAAATTTGACCCGGCATACATCGGCGCTGAAAATTTTGCCAAAGCTACGGCTCTTTCAACATCCGAAGAATGGGCGGAAGAAATTCCGTTAGAAACTATACCGCAGGTCGACGCCATCATAGCTGGTTCTGTGGCTGTAACACGGACCGGAAAAAGGTGTGGCAAAGGCGAGGGCTATAGTGACATCGAGTTTGCAATTTTGAGCGAACTTGGCCACGACCCTGTACCTGTCGCAACGACAGTACATCAGCTTTCAGTCGTTGATGACTTCCCCCGAGACGATATTGATTTGCCTCTATCACTTGTTGTCACACCCGATGAAACCATTGAGATAGCAACCCCATACCCATCACCTAATGGCATTAATTGGGATCTTCTTGATGAGAAGGACCTCAAAGACATGCCCGTTGTTCGGGATTTAAAAAAACTGGCTGGAAAATAGGAGGGGAGGATAGGCCCGAAAGTTTGACCACCCCTTTGATGGCCCTTAAATTAGGCGTATGAAACTCTCCCACTTAAAAATTCTTTCGTTAAAAATCCAAAACTTTAACTTCTACAAAAGGTTTTAGGATTTGACATCCAACTCTGAACTCATCGCGCTTGACGTTATTCCCAAACGTGGGCCTAGGATATACGGGGCACTGCGGCGTGGGGGGGACACCAAATGTGCGGCATTAATCGTCCACCCATCTAGTAATTTCTTTGATCATTACCTTATGGAGGAGATGCCAAAGTTTGGCATAACACTGCTAGCTCTAAATACCAGGTACTTAAACGATGACGCTCATTTAATTTTTGAACATATTCTCGACGATGTGGGAGCTGGCGTTAGATATTTGCGTGGGGAAGGCTTTGAAAAAATAATTCTCTTAGGTAATTCAGGAGGCGCATCAACCGTCTCACTATACCAAGCGGAAGCAGAAAACCGGACCATTATAGATACACCTGCGGGTGATCCTATTCGGCTCTCCTCCGGGACCTTACCGGCAGCAGATGGAATCGCATTATTCGGCGCACACCCTGGCCGTTCCTTACTTCTACTTAAGTGGATTGACCCTTCAGTTACCGATGAGAGTGATCCACTCTCCAACGATCCGTCACTTGATATTTTTAATCCCAAAAATGGTCCACCGTTCGACTCCCAATTCGTCTCCAGGATCCGCAAAGCACAGAAAAGGCGGTCTGTTCTGATCACGAACCGAACCAAGAAACGCCTCCTTATGTTACGAAAAAATATCGAAGGACCACGCGATGAGGGCTTTATAGTTCATCGGACGTGCGCTGACCCAAGGTTTTTTGATCTTTCCCTTGATCCTAATGACCGAAGTTTGGGTATGGTTTGGGGAGATCCCCACCGGTTAAATTATGGCGCACGAGATATTGCACGATTCACGACATTAACTTCTTGGATGAGCCAATGGTCACTCGAATCACGCGCTCACGGACCCAATACCCTCGCTCGGACAAGCGTACCCGTTCTCAACCTTGAATTTACTGCCGACACAAACGCACTACCTAGCGATATAGCCTTGTGGTCCGCAGCTGCAGGCGAAAGACAAGAATTTCACCGCATAATTGGGGCCACTCATTTTCTAATCAACCAGCCTGAAAAAAAATCTGAGGTGGGAGAACTTATCGCAAATTGGGCCAAAAGAATCTAGTCAAACCAAACGCCCAGCCGAGGAGTAAACTAGAAAACGCTAAAACTTTTCGGATCTTCCTATCCATCAATACAAGAAAAATTTGCAACCTTGTTGAGACAAGTTTCTATTTCAGAAAGAAGTCTTAATCGATTTTCACGTATATCGGCCTCATCCGTATTCACCGTAACCCGCTCAAAGAAGTAGTCTACAGGCGCTCGCAAATTAGCCAAGTCACCGAGCATTTCATCAAACCTAGACATATCAGAAGTACCCGGGTTCGACTCTTTTAGCTGCACTAGGGACTCCCAAAGTTGGGTTTCTTCCTTTTGCTTGAACTTTTTCTCGTCAACCTGTCTAAGTCCATATTTTTTGTTGTCTCTCTTCTCTTCTATCTGGACGATATTGCAGGCCCGCTTATAGGCACTCAAAAGATTGCCCCCATCCTCTGTTGAGAGAAAATCAGCTAAAGAATTTGATTTCTGGACAAGCCTCAAGACATTGTCATCGCCTGAGCCAGCCACTGCTTCAACCAGATCGTGCCGTGTACCTTGTGTACGCAGATAAACTTTCAAGCGGTCAACAAAGAACTCTATAAGACCCTTTTTAGGATTATCAAAACCAGATATCTCTTCGGTTTGATACTGTTCCAGCGCCTCATCAACCAACCAAGAGAGTTGAATGTTGATTTTGTTTTCTAGAATTACTCTGATAATTCCAAGCGCTGCACGTCTTAGCCCATAGGGGTCGCGCGACCCTGTCGGCCTTTCATTAATTCCGAAAAACCCAACCAACGTATCGAGCTTATCAGCTAACGAAACGGCAACGCTAATGGCCGAAGTTGGACACAAGTCATCGGGTCCTGCGGGCGCATAATGCTCCGCAATCGCGCGCGCAACATCTTTTTTTTCACCCTCCTCAAGCGCATAGTAATGTCCCATGATCCCCTGCAGGCCAGCAAACTCACCAACCATGCCCGTCATTAAATCAGCTTTACAAAGATGTGCCGCACGCTCTGTTTGTTTTTTATCTGCATTAAGAATGTCGGCAACGCTGGAGGACAGGCCTTCAATTCGTTGGACCTTTTGCTCAAGATTGCCGAGCTTTTCATGAAAAACCATTTGAGAAAGTGTGGGCACTCGATTTTCTAACTTTTCTGTTCGATCCTGATCCCAGAAAAACTTTGCGTCAGCTAGCCTCGCCCGCAAAACGCGCTCGTTGCCGGCAACGATTACCTTTCCTCCGTCCGGTGCCTGCATGTTTGAAACCACTACAAAACGAGGCCCTAATTTTCCATCTCCGTCCACCACGGAAAAATATTTCTGGTGGCTCCGCATCGACGTCGTTAAAACTTCATCAGGGAGCTTCATGAATTCTGGATCAATTTTGCCAATGAGGGGCACCGGCCATTCAACAAGTCCGGCGACTTCTTCTAGTAATCCGCTATCGCGTTTAAGAAAAAATCCATCAGCTTCCGCCAGAGCTGCTGCTTCTTCTTCGATAAGCTTGGTCCTTATCGCTCCATTCAGAACAACGTTTTTGTCCCTAAGTGTCTTTTCATAATCATCGAAGAACCCAACCTCAAAAGGCTCAGCACCGAGGAACCGATGGCCAGTGGTTTCGCTACAGGATTGAATTTCACCTCCGATTTCAAATGGGAGCAACTCGCCATCAAGCACACACATCACACGCTCCAAGGGTCGAACCCATCGGAAACTTCCCCTTCCCCACCGCATAGATTTTTGCCAGTAGAGTTTATGAATAGCGTCTGGTAACAAAAATTTTAAAACCTCGTCGGTCTTCCGACCTTTGCGATCTATTACGGCAAACCAAAACTCCCCTTTTTCAGTATTCCGTTTTTCGCACTGATCCAGTGTCAAATCATTACCACGCAAGAAACCTTGGACAGCCCTTTCGGGAGAATCAGTTCGTGGACCACGACGTTCTTCCGTCACGTCTGGCTGCGATTTGGGAATTCCGTCGACCAGGATCACAAGACGACGCGGGGTGACAAAACCTTGTGCCTCTTTAAAGGACAAACTCATTTCCTTTAAACCGTCAACAATGTGTGTCTTAAGTTCTTCGGCTGCACGCTTCTGCATACGTGCGGGGATTTCTTCACAAAAAAGTTCTAAAAGGAGCTGCATTATTATGCACCGTCCCCTTTTGCAGAACTACGACTTTGAATCCAAGTTTCGCAACAACCTTTTGCCAATGTCCGTACCCTAGCGATAAAGCTGGCGCGATCAGTGACACTTACGGCACCGCGCGCATCCAATAAATTAAACAGATGGCTCGATTTGATGCATTGGTCGTAGGCAGGAAGCGGGAGATTCTTTTCGAGAAGCTTTGCACACTCCTGTTCTGCAAATTCGAACTGTGTCCGCAAAATATCAGTCGACGCATGCTCAAAATTATAAGCAGAGAATTCACATTCCGCTTGATGGAAGACTTCCCCATAGGTCACGCCCTGCCCATTAAAATCTATGTCATAAACGTTTTCCACACCCTGAATATACATCGCAAGCCGCTCTAGGCCGTAGGTCAACTCGACGGCGACGGGGTTGCATTCAATGCCACCAACCTGCTGGAAATATGTAAATTGCGTGACCTCCATACCGTCACACCAAACTTCCCAACCGAGACCGGCGGCACCCAACGTTGGACTTTCCCAGTCATCTTCGACGAAACGAATATCGTGTGTTAGCGGGTCAATTCCGAGAACTTTTAGACTTTGAAGATAAAGCTCTTGGCTATCCGCGGGAGACGGCTTGAGGATAACTTGATATTGGTAGTAGTGTTGTAACCGGTTTGGATTATCACCGTATCGTCCATCAGCAGGCCGCCGGGAGGGCTGCACATAAGCCGCCCGCCAAGGGTCCGGCCCCAACGCACGCAGCGTAGTTGCAGGGTGAAATGTTCCCGCACCGACCTCCATATCGTATGGCTGCAAAATTACGCAGCCCTGCCTGCTCCAAAAGTCATGGAGCCGCAGAATAAGATTTTGGAACGCGGTCTCCGGATTTCCCGGCTGTTCCATCTAAGCTATCAATCCCAATTAAAAGAGCACGCAACATACGCGCGAGACAGCGAATGGGTCAAGAAAACCTCGCATTTTTAAACAAATTCATAAATATAGTTAATCGGCACCAGCGGCATCATAAGGGCACCCCTCACGACCACAATTTTGTACTACAGAAACAGGGACAAAAGTCGCGCAGTTGTGGCACTTTTCCATATTCTCAACATCATTATTACTTGACCTTACTTTCGCACTTTCATTTTTTCTACCGACACCCTGATTGCGCCGGCTAATAAACTTAAAACCATACCAAACTCCTCCAATAATAAGGGCTAAAACAATAAGTTTTCCTATGCTAAAACCCAACATGGTGCCCCCCTACATCCCGAACCGTTTCCAGGAAGCCCATTCTTCAATCACAGAAAAAACTGATAGCGCCTTTTGACGACTCCGCTCCTCATGGCTACTAAGCAATCTCTTAAAAGGGTTACTTTTTCCTGAAAACACTCGAAATTTTACGCGATCACCATGCACCGCGCGCATCGTTGGCTTCAAATCACCTAGTCCATCAACTAGACCAAGTTCCCGCGCCTGTTTTCCGGTCCAAATATCACCCTCGAAGAGATCATCTGAATCTGGCCCCTTAATTTTTTCGCCTCGGCGCTCCAAGACCATCTGTTTAAAACTCTCATGAATATCCAACTGGATCGCTTTAAGCCGCTTTATATCTTCTGGTTCCTCAAGTTTGAATGGGTCAAGCATCCCTTTACGTTTGCCTATAGCATGCACCCTTCGCTCAATACCGAGACGTTCTATAGCCTCCACAAATCCAAACCCCGACGAGATTACGCCGATGGAGCCAATTATTGAATTGGCATCGGCAAATATTTCATCCGCAGCACACGCAAGCCAGTAGCCACCTGATGCGGCTACATCCTCAGTAAATGCTACAACTGGGATATCTTTCTCATCACCTAATTCGCGTATTCGGCGGGCGATCTGTGCAGATTGTACCGGCGCACCCCCCGGTGAATTGATAATCAACGCAACTGTTTTGACACGTTTCGCAGAAAATGCCCGCTCTATTGATTTTTCAAGATTATCTAGTGTCAGGCCAGAACGGCCTGGTCCTAACTGCCCGATTACTCCAGACAACTTTAAGACAGAGACAACAGGGCTGGGATCACTGAAATAGCTCAACGGAATTCGTGATATCCACCTGGACACGAATTCTTTAATTTTACTTACATCCATAAAAAAAATCATAAGCGCTCAACCACTCTATGCCAAGTGCCTCAAATTTCTATTGCCGCTCCATTTAAGACTCTAGTCGCCGCGTCACGATAGGTACCATCAGCATTATGGATTGATAAACCAGGAAGTATTCGAGTTGGACTCCGGGTCCCTTTTCGCAACTGAATAATAACTCGTTTGGCCTCCTCCCCCTGATGAGGCCAAAGCGGCAAAATACTTACCCCGCCGAAGTTTAAAGGTAAAATTTTGATCAATTCAGTCAAACGATCCGCCCGATGGACAACGGTCAAATACCCTTTGTGAACTAAAGCATCATGCCCAATTTTCAACCAACGCTGAAGATCTGCATTAGTTTCTTTGGTCGCAAGCGCCCGACCCGGATTGGGTGAGACGTGATTAGTGTTTTCCGACAGAAATGGTGGGTTCATCATCACATGATCAAAGGCAGCCTCAAAATTTTTGGGTAAGGGTTCAGCGACGTCTCCAATTACGGCATCAACATTTTTGCCCGCACCATTAAGAAGAATATTCTCCCTAGCCAACGCAATTGCCGAAGAATTTATGTCCATGCCCAAAATCTTTAAATCAGTAATGCGGTGGGATAGACATAACGCCGCACCCCCAGTGCCTATGCCTAATTCGAGAACCGATTGCCCAGATTTTGCTGGAACTGATGCTGCCAAAAACACAGTATCAATTGCCGCACGAAAACCATCCTTTGGTTGCCGCAGCCGCACGCTACCGCCGAGCAGCGTATCTTCAGTTTCTGTATTTACCGTTATCTGAGACAATTTGTTTTGGTTCTCCACCTTAATAAAATATCTATGGGTCAGCTCCTCATATCCACTAACGTCTTCTCATTATAACATCCACTTTTAGGTGCGACTAATTGACGTCAACTCATTAGATTGCTTGACCCCAAAACCGGTTGTTCTATGCTCGCGATCAAGCCTCTCCGGATCAAGGTTATAAGAGAATACGATGACAGTCGTCGTCAATTTCAATAAAAAACTAAATGCTCAAAAGGCGCCGTCGCTTGACAAATTGATTGCAATAACCGCAGAAGACCTCCGCGGTGTCAATGAAGTCATCCTTGAGCAAATGCAGAGCTCGGTCTTGCTGATACCCCAATTGGCCGGCCATATAATTGCAGCTGGCGGCAAAAGGCTACGCCCGATGCTAACCTTGAGTAGTGCGGGACTTTGCGGTTACACCGAAAATCGTCATATTGGGCTTGCTGCTTGCGTGGAGTTTATACACACAGCAACCCTATTGCACGATGACGTTGTTGATGAAAGTGACCTGCGGCGAGGAGCAGCAACGGCCAACGCTGTGTGGGGAAATAAAGCGTCAGTTCTTGTCGGTGACTTTTTATTTTCCCGAGCCTTCGAGCTAATGGTCGCAGATGGATCACTTGAGGTTCTCAAAATATTATCGAGCGCTTCTTCGGTTATAGCCGAAGGCGAAGTCCACCAGTTAGTAACCGCTAATGATACTGACACCACAGAGCAAGATTATCTTGAGGTTATCCAGGCGAAGACGGCTAAATTATTCGCTGCAGCGGCAGAGATTGGCGCCGTTGTTTCAGATCGCCCAAAAAATGAACAGCGCAAGCTTGAAGACTTTGGGGATCATCTTGGCATGGCCTTCCAACTAATTGATGACGTTCTGGATTATTCCGCTCAACAAACTACGCTTGGTAAGACCGTAGGTGATGACTTCCGAGATGGCAAAATCACTCTGCCGATTGTACTTTCATTCCGGTCAGGTGACGAAAAAGAGCGGATATTTTGGCGTCGTACTTTGGAAGACCTTGAGCAGAAAAAAGGTGATTTCAAGCGTGCAGTTCAATATTTGGAGAATTCTGGAGCCCTAATAGCCACGGTTGAACGGGCACGTGAATATAGTCGCAAAGCCCTAGATTCACTATCTATATTCCCTGATAGCGAGCACAAACAAGCGCTTACGGAAGCCGCCAAATTTGCCGTCGAACGTTCTTACTGACGGCACCAAACCAAAACTGATAAGATTCTACCCCGCTTGCGATAGCTCTATACCGGGTTTATATAACTCGCTTGCGTCGGAGTGTAGCTCAGCCTGGTAGAGCACTGTCTTCGGGAGGCAGGGGCCGGAGGTTCAAATCCTCTCACTCCGACCAGAAACTTTTGTGGTTCCGCTGCTGAGGCTTAAAGCTAATGACCCTTAAAGTACGCCCATTATCTCCGACCATCGGCGCTGAAATAATCGGTATGGACCCGCGAGAACCCCTTAACCAAAATAGTGTAGAATTTTTACGAAAGGTGTGGTTGGAGTTCGGCGTAGTATTTATTCGGGGATATAAATTAACTGACGCTCAACATGCTTCCCTCTGTTCAAATTTGGGGAAAATTCAGGC
>MDTE01030926.1_pt1 | contig 10328 bp, 12 predicted proteins | sample 811231 | NCBI WGS metagenome assembly MDTE01 (sample SAMN05326651, study PRJNA326480) | marine metagenome | isolation source: seawater | place: Indian Ocean: Red Sea | collected 2010 | reverse complement strand
TATATTTTTGTATCAGACAAATGAACACAATACTAATATCAATTATAGCCATACCAATAATAGAAATATTGCTTTTTATTAAACTGGGAGAGAGTATTGGGGCAATAAATACCATATTATTAATAATTTTTACTGCGATTGTCGGGATTTACTTTGCTAGAATACAAGGAATTAGAACTATTAAATCAGGATTTTTAAACCTGTATCAAAATAAATTACCAATTTATGAAATATTTACAGGAGCCTCAATAGCAATAGCAGCAATCTTTTTAATCATTCCTGGTTTTTTTACTGATACTTTTGGATTTCTTCTACTCATCCCATTTACAAGAAAACTAATACTGTCTCTAATCATAAAAAAAAATGAGAGGCGTAGAAATAATGATGAAACAATTGAAGCTGAAGTAATTGATGATAAAAAAGATGAATTATAAAATAATTGCAAAATATATCAAAAATTTAAACTTCAACATATCAAAACCAGATAAATTTGTTTCCCTAACTCAAGATATCTCTAATTATAAATTTAAAATTGATATAAAAAGCAATAGGTACAAAGAAAATATTATAGAAGTGCAGACAACACTTATGCTTGAACCAAAAGATAGTAATTTTGACAAAATTGACGCTTTGGTAACTTATTCTACACTAGTGGAAATAGACAAAGATTTGACTGAAAAAAAAAGATTAGAGGAAATTATATTAATTGAAATACCTAACAAGATTTATCCTGAACTTAGAAAGGTATTTATTTTTATTTTTGAAAATTCAGGTTTTAGAGAAATTAAAATTGATCAAGTTGTTGATTTTAAAAAACTTTATCTATCCAGAAAAAATTAAAAAAAATTTTTCTTCATTTCAGTTTTAAGAAATTCTTTATGATTTGTTAATTCTTTTTCTGTTAAATTTATTATTGCTTTAGAATATTTAATAATATCTTTATTAAGTAATTTTTTTTCTGACTTATCGCCAAATGAGAGCTTGGGTTCTTTTACATCGAGTAAATTAATATAAAATTCTCTGAGTAGATCACAATCAAGCAATGCGTTATGCTTTGTTCTTCTACTAAGGTCTACGTTAAATCTTTTACAAAGAGCATCTAGGGAATTAGATGTGCCAGGGTACTTTCCTCTTGCTATCTCTAAAGTGTCAATAATTTTATTATTAGTTATAATTTCTTTTTTTATTAAACTCAATTCGTGATTCAAAAAAGGAATATCAAATGAAGCATTATGAATGATTAAATCTTTATTTTTAATAAAATTTAAAAATTCTTCTGCGATCTCATTAAAACTCGGTTTATCTTTTAAAAACTCTGTTGAGAATCCATGGATTTTAAACGCTTCATCCGGAACAGATCTATTCGGATTTATAATTTTATGAAAAATTTTTTTGGTAGGTATAAGATCAAGTGTTTCTACACAAGCTATTTCGACTATTTTGTGATTGTCTTTAAAAGATAATCCGGTGGTTTCGATATCTAAGAAAATTTCACTCATCAATCTTTGATAATATCAGTAATTCTTTTTTTTAGAACTTTTTTTGAACTGTTATTAACAATTAAGTAATCACAGTAATTTAATTTTTTTCTTTGAGGAATCTGATTTTTATCTAATAAGTTAAACATACTTCTATCACCTCCATTTTTAAGATATCTTTTGATTCTTAGTTTTTTTGGTGCGATCACTAGTATAACGGCATCAAAAAACTTCATTAATTTGCTCTCTATAAGCAGGGGAATTTCAAATATAATTATATTTTTATTTTGTTTTTTTTTTGAAAAAGCAATCATTTCTTTCCTAACAGTTGGATGAATGATTTTACCTAATTCTTTAAGTGAAATTTTCTTATTTATTAGTCTTTTTTTAATTTCTTGTTTTATATTATTTGATTTAATTTTAAATTTTTTTGATATTATTTTTTTAAATTTTTTGGATGTATAAAACTTTTTAACAACTTTATCTGCGCTAAAAACAATATTTTTTTTATTAGACAGTATTTTAGCGACTGATGATTTTCCTGAAGATATAGATCCTGTAATTCCAATTTTCATAGACTTAGTTTGGATTCTAATAATTGAAGTAAATCATCATCTACTTCAGGATTAATTTTGTTCCATAAATAAAAAGATTTTTGACCTTGATATATAAACATGCTCAATCCATTAAATGTTTTAATATTACTCAATTTAAAGTGTTTAATCATTTTAGTTTGTGATGGATTGTATATCGTATCAATATAAATCAAACTTTTCTTAAATCTTGCTACTTTGTGCTTAAAATCATCTCCATTAGTTAATCCAAGACTTGTTGCGTTGATTACAATGTCAAATTCATCAAATTTGTTAAGATAATCTTCCCATTTAATAATGTCTATGCTCGGGAACTTTTTTTTAAGAAAAAGAGATTTTTCGTAAGTCCTATTCGATAAAGAGATTTTATTGAAATTAGATTTTATTAAAGCTAAAATTATTGATGGAGCAACGCCACCTGCACCTAAGATTAAAGCTCTCTTATTTTTTTTTTCTAATTCTGATATTGATTTTAAATAAGCAGCTTGAAATCCAAAAACATCGGTATTTTCTCCAATAATGGACTCGTTTTCATCTAATAGTATTGTATTAACTGAATGGGTTTGTGTTGCATCATTAACTGTCTTAGATAAAAAAGGTATGACAGATCTTTTATAAGGTAAGGTAACGTTGATGCCTTTTATTTCCTTTTTTTTTACCTTATCAATTGTTTTTTCAATTTCGTCAGGTTGGATATTTAACAACGAATATTCGGCATCTATCTGATATTTTTTAAACCAATAATTGTGTAAGAAAGGAGATAAAGAATGTGAAATTGGATCACCTATAATTGCAAATTTAGTTTTGCTCATAATTTATAATTATTAATATAGTCTTTAATTGCTTTAATGGGCAAGCCCATAATTGAGTCCATATCACCTTTAATATATTCAAACAGTTCTAATCCATTAGCTTCCACTTGATAGACTCCATAAGCTAGAAGTGTTTCTGTCCTGATTTTATCTAAATATTTTTGTAACTCAACATTAGTTAAATTTTTCATTTTTAACTCAGATTTATCAGTATAATTCCAAATCATTGAACCATTCTTAGAAATACAAACAGAACTTATCAGGAAGTGTTTTTGCCCATTTAGTTTTTTCAAAATTTCTAAAGCATCTTGTCTATCTTTCGGCTTATTAATTAATTCTTGATTCAAAGATATAACACTATCTGCTCCTAAAACTAATATGTCAGGGTTTTTGACACTTACTTTTACAGATTTAAGCTCTGCTAAATTTTTAGATATAAGTTCTGGATCAGCTTCTTTTTCAAGCAAAGATTCCTTAACTTGATCTTCATCAACATTTGAAGGAATAACTTCGGAATTAATTTTATATTTATCTAGTATGTCTTTTCTCACCCCACTTTTTGAAGCTAAAATTATCTTCATTGATTTTTCTTAATTTCTAATATTTTAATTATTGAGGCTGCAGTTTCTTCAACTGATTTTCTTGTTACATCTATTGTTGGCCAGTTGTGTTTTTTAAATAAGTTTTTTGAATCTTCTACTTCTTTTTTAATAGATTTTATATCTGTGTAATCAGTTGAACGACTTTCTTGCATCATAGCTACTCGATTTCTTCTTATATCAGATAATCTTTCTGGGTCCGCAAACAAACCAATTACACAAGATTTTTTTTCTTCTTTTGTTAAAATTTCTGGTATTTTTTGATTTGGAACTAATGGAATATTTGTTGTTTTGAAACCCCTATTAGCAAGATATATAGATGTGGGCGTCTTACTTGTTCTACTTACTCCCAGTAAGATTATATCCGAATTTAATATATCTTCTGTTTTTTTTCCGTCGTCATGTGCCATCGTAAACTGTATAGCTTCTATTCTCTTATAATAATCCGCATCAAGGACATGTTGAGCGCTCGGTTTGTGTATAGCTTTCTCATTTAACAATTTAGAAAAAGCTAAAATTAAGTTTCCTAGTACACCGAAACAGGGAATTGTGTTTTCTTCACAATTTTTTGACAAATATTTAGCTAATTTTGTTTCTACTATTGTATATAAAATAATTGGGTTTTTTCCATTTTTGATATCATCAATTATTTTATCTACTTGTTGTTGTGTTCTAACAAAAAAGTATTCTTTTTTCTCGTAATCAAAATTTTGAAACTGGGATTGCAAAGACAAAAAAATTCTATCTAGTGTCTCACCAGTTGAATCTGATATTAAATAAACATTATATTTTTCGTTCATAATTTTGTTAGTAAATTCTTAATAAGTCTTATTTATTTTGCATTAAGTATAATTTATAAATTTTACTAACATAAATAAACATATTAAAAACATTTTGTTATATGTTAATTATTTTATACCGGAATTTTTATCATTGTGAATATATTGTCCAACTTATTGAAATATAGTCATTAATGAGATCGATTGCAGGGTATAAAGTGTTTAAAACCGGGTATAAATATATATAAACGTTACTAACATGACCTATTACAATTAAAATACTTATAAATATATTATTATATTAATGAGTAAGTTATTAAATTGTTTAAATAATAAAGACTATTCTTATGTTCCAATATGGTTTATGAGACAAGCTGGTAGGTATTTACCAGAATTTAGAAAAATAAGATCCCATAATACAAATTTTCTTAAACTTTGTTTTAATAGTTCTTTAGCTTCAGAAATTTCACTTCAGCCAATTAAAAGATTTGATTTAGATGCAGCAATAATATTTTCTGATATTTTGGTTGTATTAAATGCTCTCGGTCAAGAAGTTGATTTTAAAGGAACAGATGGACCAAAAATAAAAAACTTTAAGTTAGAAGCATTTCTAGAAATAAAAAAAGAAAAATTTTTAAAAAAGCTAGATCCAGTATATGAAGCTATAAAATTAACAAGAGCGTCTCTCAAATCAGATAAGTCTTTAATTGGTTTTATAGGGGCACCTTGGACATTGATAATTTATTTATTAAATTTAAAAAAAGGCAACAAGATTAGTCAAAATGACGTTAATCAAAATAAAAGAAATATTAAATTGATAATTAATAAATTAAATGAATTTTTAAGTTATCATATTGAATATCAGGCAAAAGCTGGTGCAGACGTGGTTCAGATATTTGACTCCTGGGCAGGCCTGATCGAAAAAGACCAACTAGAAGATTGGTGTTATGAACCCAATCGTAATCTTGTAAATTATTCAAAATCAAACAAAATACCTGTAATTTGTTTTCCTAAAGGTTTGCAAAATAATTATAAAGAATTCGTAAATAGTGTTAAGCCTAATGGCATAAGTATTGACAGTGATTTAGATCCTAGTTGGGTTAAAAATAATTTGAACAATTTATGTATTCAAGGAGGAATAAATCCAGAGTTACTCTTGAAAGAAGAGAAAAATTTAATTTTGGAAATAGAAAAATATCTAGAAATTTTTAAAAATAATCCCTACATATTTAATCTCGGCCATGGTATTCTTCCACAAACTAATCCAGAAGTTGTTAAAAAAATAATAGAAAAAGTAAAGAATTTTAAAAAATGAATTCAGAACACCCGAAAATAAATTATGGTAAAACAGGAGTGCTTTTAATAAATTTAGGAACACCGGACTCCACAAGCTGGCTGGATATCAGAAAATATCTCAAAGAATTCTTATCTGATAGAAGAGTAATAGAAGTTAATCCAATAATATGGAAAATAATACTACATCTTTTTATACTTAATCTAAGGCCGTCTAAAACAGCTAAAGCGTATAAGGAAATTTGGATGAAAAACGAAAATATGTCACCTTTAAGATATTACACCATCATGCAAACCAAAAAACTTTTAGATCGTATTAGTAGTAAAAATTTAATTGTTGATTATGCTATGAGGTATGGAAACCCAAGCATTAAAAGTAAAATTTCTAAACTTCAAAATGCAGGATGTGAAAAACTTGTAATATTGCCTTTATATCCTCAATATGCGGCTGCAACAACAGCCACAGTTTGTGATGAAGTATATAGAGTTTTAATGGGAATGAGATGGCAACCAAGTTTACAAATTATCCCACATTATGAGTCAGAGCCTTTATATATTAAAGCTTTGGGCAACAGCATAAGATTAAAATTATCCGAGATTAAATGGAAGCCTGATTTAATTCTAGCTTCGTATCATGGTATTCCACAAAAATATTTTGATAAAGGAGATCCTTATCATTGTTATTGTCACAAAACTTCAAGACTATTAACAGAAGAGCTTAAAAATATTGAAATTAAAACAACCTTTCAATCTCGATTTGGACCAGAAAAATGGCTACAGCCTTATACTGATAAAACATTAGAAAGTTTACCAAAAGAGGGTAAGAAAAACATTGTTGTTATATGTCCTGGTTTTTCCTCTGATTGCGTTGAAACATTAGAGGAAATTAATATTCAAGGCAAAGAAAGTTTTATAAAATCAGGAGGAAAAAACTTTGAAATGGTCCCATGCCTAAATGACAATGACGATCATATTAATCTCTTAGAAAAATTAACAAAAAGAGCTATTCAATAAATGAACGTATATTTAACTTTTAAAGCTCTTCATCTTATAGCTGTAATTTCATGGATGGCTGGCTTGCTTTATTTACCAAGAATATTTGTTTACCATTCAGAAACAATTAATAACAAGGAACAATCTGAAACGTTTAAACTAATGGAAAAGAGATTGTATTTCTACATCATGAATCCCGCGATGATATTGTCATGGATTTTTGGTGTTCTATTAATACATACTCAGGGTATCGAAAGTCTTGGATTTTTATGGATGAAAATTAAACTTGGTTTAGTAGTTATATTAACTGCCTATCATTTTTATTTATTAATTTTTCTAAAAGATTTTCAGATAGATAATAATATCAAAACTTCGAAGTTTTTCAGAATAATCAACGAAGTACCTACAATCTTGTTAATTTTCATCATTTTTATTGTAGTTTTTAAACCATTATAGTACTTGAAATTTCATTAAAAAACCCTATATTCAATTTACTTACCTCAAACAAATCAATCAAATGAACTTACAAGAACTTAAAAAGCAAAGCCCAGCAGATTTGATATCTCAAGCAGAGAAACTTGGCATTGAAAATCCTAGTACCTTAAGAAAGCAAGAAATATTGTTTGCAATTTTAAAGAAATTAGCAGAAAAAAATGAGCAAATAAGTGCGTCAGGAGTACTAGAGGTTTTACAAGATGGTTTCGGGTTCTTAAGAGCAATCGAGTCAAATTATTTACCTGGTCCAGATGATATCTACGTTAGCCCCAGCCAGATAAGAAGATTTGGGCTAAGAACAGGCGATACAGTAGAGGGCGAGGTTAGGGCACCTAAAGATGCTGAAAGATACTTTGCTTTGTTAAAGGTTAATAAAATTAATTTTGACGAGCCAGAAAAAGGTAGAAATAAAATTGCATTTGACAATTTAACGCCTTTGTACCCTAATAAAAGAATTAAATTAGAGGTAGAAAGTACTAAAATTGAAAAAAAACCGGATAACACAGCCAGACTAATTGATCTAGTTAGTCCGATTGGGAAGGGACAAAGATCTTTAATAGTTTCTCCTCCAAGAGCTGGAAAAACAATGATCCTACAAAATATTGCCCAATCTATTACTGCGAATCATCCTGAAATTTATTTAATGGTTTTGCTTATTGATGAAAGACCAGAAGAAGTCACAGACATGCAAAGATCAGTAAAAGGGGAAGTGGTTTCTTCAACATTTGATGAGCCAGCTTCAAGACACGTAGCTGTTGCTGAAATGGTCATAGAAAAAGCAAAAAGGCTAGTTGAGCACAAAAAAGATGTTGTAATTCTTTTAGATTCAATAACAAGACTTGGAAGAGCATATAATGCTGTGGTGCCTAGCTCCGGAAAAGTATTAACTGGAGGAGTTGACGCTAACGCTTTACAAAGACCTAAAAGATTTTTTGGAGCAGCAAGGAATGTGGAGCAAGGAGGATCATTGACAATTATTTCTACCGCATTAATAGATACTGGAAGTAGAATGGACGAGGTAATCTTTGAAGAATTTAAAGGAACAGGTAATTCTGAATTAATCTTAGACAGAAAAGTAGCTGACAAAAGAATTTACCCTGCCTTGGATATCACAAGATCAGGAACAAGAAGAGAAGAACTTTTATTTGCTAAGGATGATTTATCTAAGATGAATGTCTTAAGAAGAATTATAAGTCCAATGGGTACAATGGATGGCATTGAATTTCTAATTTCGAAGATTAAAGATACTAAAAATAATTCTGATTTTTTCAATTCTATGAACAAATCTAATTAATAAAGCTTAAATTATTGAATAGTTTCTTTTTCAAATGAGTTTTCGTAAGAATAAAATTCTATAATATTTAGTAAGGTGTTTGTTTTATCAACCAAAGTCACTGTTTCTAGAAGCTTTTGCTTTTCTTCATTTGAAATAGGAGCTATCATAGAAAGTGTGTTAATTTTTTGATTTTCATCTAATTTATCAAACTCTTTCCAATTAATCATAAGCCCGTTTTTTTCAAAAAATTTTTTCACTTTTTCCATAAAGTTAAATTTATCGTATAGATTATCTGTTTTGTCCGACACAACTAAATCTTTATAAAATTTTTTATAATCTACTTCAAATTCTCTATATTTTTTTTCATTAGCAACTTCTTTTGTAATTTCGAATCTAGTAATCCCAGTTAAATTTATTAAAACTCGTCCATCAGAAGTTTCTTGATAGTCACTTATTTTGCCTAAACAACCTACTTTATAAACAAGGCTATTTTCTTTTTTAGATTGAACCATACCCATAAGTTTGTCATTTCTAAATGAGTCATTAACTAGTTCTAAATACCTTTCTTCAAAGATATTAAGAGGCAGGTTTGTCCTTGGAAAATAAATTACCCCACTAAGAGGGAAAACAGGTATTTGTTTAGGAAATTTTTTATCCATTACTAATTATAAAAACATTAGCTTATGACTGTCAATTTATAATAATAGACTTAATTTCACTAAAATTGTTATGTTTACCTTAATGAATAAATTAATTATAATAATTGTTAATTTGCGGGCATAGCTCAGTGGTAGAGCGTCTCGTTGCCAACGAGAAGGTCGAGGGTTCAAGTCCCTTTGCCCGCTCCAAATTAAATGATGACCAATTTTAAGATTAATTATGGAAGACTTAGCTGATAAAAAGTGTGTACCATGTGAGGGCGGAATTCCCGCTTTTGACATAAAAGAAATTCATAAATATTTAAAAAAAGTTGATGGATGGGATGTCCTTCAAGATAAAGAAAATAATTTTTATATAGAAAAAAAATTTAAGTTTATTAATTATGTTGAAAGTGAGAAATTTGTAATTAAAGTAGGAGAAATAGCTGAGTCAGAAGGTCATCATCCAGATCTAACTTTTGGATGGGGTTATGCGGTGATAAAAATTTCAACACACGCCATCAAAGGCTTAGCCGAGAGTGATTTTGTTCTTGCTGCAAAAATTGATAAAATTTAATTAATGATTAAAATGCCTTATCCCAGTAAAAAGCATTTTAATTTTAGCTTTATTTGCAGCCTCTATTACTTCTTTATCCCTTATTGATCCACCCGGCTGAATAATGGTTTTGACCCCTGCATTTATTAAAGTTTGAATTCCATCAGCAAAAGGAAAAAAAGCATCTGATGCAGCTATTGAATTAAGAAGATTTTTGGGTTGATATTTTCTCGCTTTTTGAACAGCTATTTTACAACTGTCTAATCTGTTCTGTTGCCCAGCACCAATACCTATAGTTGAATTATCTTTAACAATTACGATCGCATTAGATTTTACATATTTACATACTCTAAAAGCAAACTCTATATCCTTAAGCTCTTTACTAGATGGTTTATTTTTTGTTACACATCTTAACTTTTTTTTATGAAAAACTAAGTCATCTTTTTGTTGCAAAAGAAAATAACTATCAAAAAATTTGCCTGTAGTTTTAGACTCATAGTTAAATTTTGAAATATCAATAATCCTCATATTTTTTTTCTTTTTCAATATTCTTAATGCGTTTTTATCAAAACCTTTAGCTAATATTACTTCAAAAAAAGTTTTACTAATTTCTAATGCAATCCTTCTATTTATTTTATAATTACAAGCCACTATTCCTCCAAAAGCACTTATTGGATCGCTGGCTTGAGCATTTAATAAAGATTGAAAAGCAGACTTATTTGATGATACTCCACATGGATTAGCATGTTTGATTATTACGGTTGATGGTGCTTTTAAATTTGAAAAAAGAATATCTAGTCCAGCAAATATATCATT
>MDTE01202528.1_pt1 | contig 10329 bp, 9 predicted proteins | sample 811231 | NCBI WGS metagenome assembly MDTE01 (sample SAMN05326651, study PRJNA326480) | marine metagenome | isolation source: seawater | place: Indian Ocean: Red Sea | collected 2010 | reverse complement strand
TTTTCCATCTTTAAACTTGTAATAAGACATAACTGCTTCTTTATTACCATCATTATAACTTGCAAAAGCGTGCATAAATCCAACTTCATTATTTTCAAAAAGAATTCTATGCTTGTCTAGCTTAACATCTTTCATTCCAACCCATTTAACCACATCATCTTTAGACAAAGCCTTTCCAGATGAGTGCATCAAGAATTTAAAATCATCGTGCATAATTTCTTTTGCGCTATTTGAATCACCTTCATTTACTGCTTTTACTAATTTTTCTATTATAGACATTATATTTATTTAACCTTGGTAAATTGTTCTTGATAATTTTTCTATTTCTTCTTTTGAACCCGGAATTAGATCGTAAGTAAATTTATTACATTCACTATTCTTTTTTTTATTAAAAGGTTTACCGTAAACTTTATCTACATAAACGTTCATTCCTTTATTGATTTCGTCATTTTTAATACCTTCTTTGTTAAGGTATTCCCGGATTACTTTCGATGCAGCTAGGGCTACCTCAATGTCTTTAACTTCAACTGTATCTGCTGGTAATACTGCGGTCGCGGTGTAATGACCAAGACATTCGATGGCATTTTCTTTTTGCGCTTTGGTTATATGACCAGCTGCAAAAGATGATATTGTTACAAAGCTAATTAAAATTAATGATAAGAAAGTTTTTTTCATAGAAAATTATACTCTTTTTATTATTAAATAATCATTAAAAAAAGTGTCACACCTTTAATATATTTACTTCTAGCAACTGTAGTACATTTGAAACTCCATTGGATGTGGAGTGTGCTCAAAATTATAAATTTCTTCATATTTAAGAGCGATATATGCATCTATCTGGTCGTCAGTGAAAACATTGCCTTGGGTTAAAAATTTTCTATCCTTATCTAAGTTTTCCATTGCCTCTCTCAAAGAACCACAAACTGTTGGAATTTTTTTAACCTCGGACTCACTTAACGCATAAAGATCTTTATCCAAAGATTTACCAGGATCAATTTTATTCTTAATTCCATCAAGTCCTGCCATTAACAATGCAGAGAAAGTTAAATAAGGATTACCTGCAGCATCTGGAAAACGAACTTCACATCTCGCAGCTTTTTTACTTAAAGTAATAGGTATTCTACAAGAAGCCGATCTATTTCTTGCTGAATATGCTAACAATACTGGAGCCTCGAAACCTGGTATTAATCTCTTATAACTATTCGTTGTAGAGTTGGAAAAAGCATTAATTGCTTTTGCGTGTTTTAATATTCCTCCAATATAATGTAGTGCTGTATCAGACAACCCCGCATATTTATTCCCCGAAAAAGTTGCTGTGTCACCTTTCCAAATAGACTGGTGCACATGCATACCTGAACCATTATCACCTTTAACAGGTTTAGGCATAAATGTTGCTGTTTTTCCAAATGAATGAGAAACCATATGCACTGCATATTTGTATAGCTGGAGATTGTCTGCCTGATTTACCAAAGTACTAAAGTACATTCCTAACTCATGTTGGCTAGGAGCAACTTCATGATGGTGTTTTTCAACTTTAATATCCATATCTTTCATTGCTTTAAGATATTCACTTCTCATGTCTTGAGCACTATCAACTGGAGGCACTGGGAAATAACCACCTTTAATGCCTGGACGATGTCCCATATTTCCATTTTCGTATTTTTTTCCGGTATTGTAAGGACCCTCAGAGCTGTCAATCGAAAAACTAGTTTCGTTCATATCATTTCTATATCTAACATCATCAAATACAAAAAATTCTGGCTCTGGACCAAAATAAGCTTTATCACCAATTCCTGTTTTTTTTAAATAGTCTTCTGCTTTCTTTGCTGTCCCTCTAGGATCTCTTTCGTAAGGATCTTTCTTTACAGCATCTAAAATATCACAAAATATATTTAAAGTGTTATGCGATGTAAAAGGATCAACAACTGTTCTTGATAAATCTGGTTTAAGTATCATGTCAGACTCATTAATCGCTTTCCAACCCGCAATTGATGAACCATCAAAAAAAATACCGTCATTAAGCATATCAGCGTCCACAACTTTTGTGTCCATTGTTACATGCTGAAGTTTGCCTCTAGGATCAGTAAATCTAAGATCTACGTATTCAATCTCTTTATCTTTTATTACTTTTAGCACTGAGCTAGCACTCATAAAAACCTTTTAATTAGTTAAATAATGAAGGACACTACCAAATTTTCTAACTTATACATCATATAAAAATTATATGGCTGGTATGCATTTTTTACATTATACAATTCAAAATTGAATGAAATTACTTAAAAATAAGCCAAATATCTGGTTGAGAAAGTTTCCGTGGAAGAAAAAAACCAGCAACAAATATTCTAGGGGAAGAGTTCTAATACTTGGTGGTCAAAAAAACATGATAGGAGCAACAATACTTGCTGCCGAAGCTTGCTTGAGGGTTGGAGTTGGATCTGTCAAAATTATATGCACTAAAGATACAATATCAATTTTATCACAAAAATTTCCATCAGCACTTAAAGTAGAAATAAACAATCTTTCATTTTTAAAAAGTTTTCTCAAAAAAGAAAAAAAAACAACCCAAGTTGCCTTAGTCGGGCCTGGAGCTGGAACAACTACTAAAACTATGAGATTTACTGAAGAAATTTTAAAACATATTAAATACGTAGTTTTAGATGCTGATTCATTAAATTCATTTAAAAATAAAACAAAAAAACTTTTAAAATATTTAGACAAAAATAAAATTATTACTCCTCATCAAGCAGAGTTTCATAGACTATTCCCATTAATAGATAAAAACCTTACCAATAGAGAAAAAGTGCTGATTTTTTTAAAATTATGTAAGTCAAATATTTTACTCAAAGGTAACAACACAATTATAGGTTCAAGAAATAAAATCATTATAAATAGTCATACTTCAAGCGAGTTAGCAGTAATTGGATCAGGAGATGTTTTAGCAGGAATTATTGTAAGTCTAGTCGGAGACCAAAAAATGTCTATTTACGAGGCCGCTTGTGCTGGAGTTTGGTTGCATGGTGATATAGCAAGACGTCATGGAAGAGCTTTAATATCGGAGGACCTAATCAAAGGCATTGCACATGCACTTAAAAAATTAAAAAAATGAGTGAGCTATTAAGCAAAGAAACTGTAAAAAGGGTAAAAGAATCTCTAAATAAATTTGATACAAATTTAAAAATAATAGTTTTAGAAACTACGGCGCGAACCGCTAAGGATGCTTCAAATTCTTTAAAATGTGATCTTGGAGCTATTGTAAAAAGCTTGGTTTTTAGAGCTGAAAATGAATTTTTGATATGTCTTGTAGCTGGGGATAAAAAATGTTCGTTAAATAAATTAAAAAAAATATTAAATAAAAAAGATGTTTCAATGGCTAACGCAGAACAAGTTAAGGAAATAACTGGGTTTTCAATCGGAGGTGTCGCTCCTACTGGCCATATAAAAAAACTAGAAATTATTATAGATAAATCTTTAAGTAGATTTAAATTTGTGTATGGTGCCGGTGGACATCCTGATTGTGTATTTAAAATTACTTATCCAGAATTAATTAAGTTAACATCAGGTATAGAGAAAGAAATAACCGAATGAGAGAGCCAAAAACTGTTGATGTATTATTATTAATCCTACTTGGAGCAATTTGGGGGTCGGCTTTTTTTAATATTAAGATAGCCACTTACACATATGATCCAATCACTTTAGTTTTTGTGAGAGTTTTTTTTGCACTAGTTGCGTTAAGTTTTTATTGTCTTTACAAGAATGTAAAAATTTTAGCTTTCTCTAAAGATTGGAAAATTTATGCTTTAGTTGGGTTAACTAATATAACAATTCCTTTTCTGTTAATTGCTTACGGTACTAATATGGTAGATAGTTACTTATCAGCCATACTTATGAGTACCACTCCTTTAAGTGGAGCTATTTTAGCAAATTTTTTTATTGCAAATGAAAAGTTAAATACTTTAAAAACAACTGGAGTAATAGTTGGGTTTTTGGGAATTATATTTCTTTTTTTTGACAAATTAGTAATAACAGACGCCAATCTTTTTTATGCTGTTGTAATACTTTGTGGCTCAACATTTTATGTTATCGGAGGAGTTTTAACTTTAAAATTTTTAAAAAATGAAGGTAATGAAAACGTTGTTACCTCAACAATTTTATGGTCATTAATTTTTATTTTTCCCTTTTGTTTATTTCAAGAGCCTTGGGAAAACTTAAATCCTTCATTGGAGTCAACTTTGTCATTAATTTATTTAGGAGTTTTTCCTACCGGTGTCGCATTTTTATTAAGATTTCATATACTTACAAAAAATGGAATAATATTCCAACAATCAGTTGCATATCTAATTCCAATATTTGGAGTAATATTTGGATTTTTAGTTATGGATGAGCAAATTACTTGGAAAGTTTTGGCTTCTTTAATAATTATTATTTCAGGTATATATATAGTTAAAAAAGGAAACAAAGGAATTCAAAGCGAATAATGTCAGCAAGTTCAGAATCACTTAGTTTGATGTCAATTTTTGCATTAGTAACTTTTTTTGTAATGTTACTTACAAAAAAATTTTCAAGTAAAATTGGTCAAGGTATTTTATTAGATAAAGATTTTGATAAACCACAAGCATTCCACAAAGAAGCTATACCTAGATGTGGCGGAATAGCTGCAATTATTTGTTTAATTATTTTTTTTACTTTTTACTTTTTAATATTTAATGAATTTTTGACCAAATACTTTATCCTCTCATTTGCTATATTTTTATTAGGCTTTTCTGATGATATAAAACTTAAAATAAACCCCTACTACAGATTAATTTTGATGATTATTATTTTGATGTTTTTTATATTTTTTACATCAACCAATATTAGAGCTCTTGATCTAAATTTTGTCAATTTATGGATGGAGAATAAAATATTTATGACACTTTTTATTTTGCTTTGTTTTTTATTTATTATAAATGGAGCAAATTTAATAGATGGGTTCAATGGTTTGCTTACAATCCATTTGCTTATTATAAATTTAGTACTTCTCTCTATAAATTTAAACAACAATCACGAAGAATTGACGATGATACTAACATCACAAATAGTTATTTTATTAACCTTTTTATTATTTAATTTTCCTAAAGCCACAATGTTTTTAGGAGATAGCGGTTCATATCTTTTTGGTGCTTTGGTTGCATATAATATTATTGAAACGAATAATTTAAACCCACAAGTATCGTCATTTTTTTTCTGTGTTCTATTATTTTACTTATTTTTTGAGGTCTTTTTTTCTTTTTTTAGAAAACTCTATTTAGGAAAATCTCCTCTAAAGCCAGATAAAAATCATCTACACATGCTAATGTTTAAATTTTTAGAAAAATCAAGAAAGTATGAAGATTGCAATTATTTAAATTCTGTAATTATTAATTTAATTTACTTTTGTTTAATTATTCCAATTATTTTTTTTCAAGAGAACGGATTAGTTTGTAGATACTGGTTTTTTTCATTACTAATACTGTATATGGTATTTTATTACATACTTTATAGTTTCGAAAAAAAGCAATAGTTGCTATAAGTTGCAATAATAATAACAATAAAAAAAGGGCAAGTGGCGGAATTGGTATACGCGCTAGTCTTAGGAACTAGTGCCGCAAGGCTTAAGAGTTCGAGTCTCTTCTTGCCCACCACAAAATTATGAAAGTAAAAGTAAATTCAAAAAAAGGTTTAAAAACTAGCCTGTCAGTTTTAGTTGATAAAAAAACTATTCAGAAAAAATTAGATGAGAAACTTGACGAACTTAAACAGAAAGTGCATCTAAAAGGTTTTAGACCGGGAAAAGTTCCCGCAAATGTAATTAAAACCCAGTTTGGTAAAGCAATTTATGGAGAAGTAATTGATGGAATCCTGAAAGAAACTTCAGCTAAAGCAATAGAAGAAAATAAATTAAAAGTTGCTGGTCAACCAAAAATTGATTTAAAGACTTTTGGCGAAGGAAAGGATTTAGATTACACAATTGAATTAGAAACCTTACCTGAAATAAAATTACAAACTTTAGATAAGATCAAGGCTACTGATTATGAAGTTGTGGTTGATACAAAAACAATAAACCAAAGAGTTGATCAAATAGCGAAAGGACAACAAAATTTTAAGGACAAAGAAGAAAATGAAAAATCCCAAAAAGGCGACATGATTATTTTTGACTATAAAGCAAAGGCAGAAGAAAAAGATTTTGAAGGGAATGAAGGGAAAGGTGTTCAGCTAATATTGGGCAGAGATCTTTTCATTAAAGGTTTTGATAATCAGCTTATTGGAGTTAAAAAAAATGAAAATAAATCTGTGACAGTAAATCTTCCAGAAAATTATCCTAAAAAAGAATTGGCAAATAAAAAAACAATTTTTAATTGTAAGATTGTTAATTTAAAAAAACCAATTGATACAAAAATTGATGATGAATTTGCAAAAAAAATGGGAGCAAAGAACACTGAAGATTTAAAAAATTTAGTAAAAAAACAGATATCAAATGAGTACAAAAGCAGTTTATCTGCTATAACAAAAAAAAGTATTTTAGATCAAATAGAAAAACTTCACAGTTTAGATTTACCCCCTAATTTGGTGGAACAAGAAACTAAAGTAATTTCACAGGGTCAAAAAAAAGAAGATTTTGAAAAAAATAAATCTAATAATTCAAAACTCGCTAAATCAAGAATTAAAACTGGTTTAGTATTGAATGAAATTGCAGAAAAAAACAATTTAAAAATAGGTGAAAACGAAATTAAAAGTGAGATAGAAAAACAGATAAAAAGTATGCCGGGACAAGAAAAAATGGTAATGGAATATTACCAAAAAAATCCTAGTGCCGTAGCCAGTCTCAGAGGTGCTTTATATGAAGAAAAAATTATAGAATTAATTAAAAATAAAATTACGTTAAATAAAAAAAGTGTTTCCCTTAAAGAGGCTGAGGAAATAATAAGAAATTTTACAGAAAAATCTAAAGCTGATAGTCCAAGTAATTTTCCTAAAAAAAAGGACAAAAAATCAAAAATTAAAAAGAAAAAATAGAAAAAATTAGCAAAAAGTCTATTTAAATTGTATAAGCTTTATTGCAATGATTCGTAAAATAGAAGAACAATTAAATAACCTAGTTCCTATGGTTGTTGAACAAACAAACAAAGGTGAAAGAGCCTACGATATTTATTCTAGGCTATTAAGAGAAAGAATCGTTTTTCTAGTTGGCGGAGTCAATGATACTGTTGCATCTTTAGTCACAGCACAACTTTTATTTTTAGAATCTGAAAATCCAAAAAAAGAAATTTTCTTTTACATTAATAGCCCGGGTGGTTTAGTTACTTCTGGCCTTGGAATATATGATACGATGCAATATATCAAATCTCCAGTTTCTACACTATGCATAGGCCAAGCATCTTCAATGGGATCGTTTTTATTGGCCGCAGGTGAAAAAGGAAAGAGATTTTCTTTACCAAATTCAAGAATTATGGTTCATCAACCTTCAGCTGGTTTTCAGGGACAGGCAACAGATATACAAATTCATGCAAAAGAAATACTTTCATTAAAAGAGAGATTAAACAAAATTTATTCTAAACACACTGGCAAGTCCCTGAAGGAGATTTCCATAGCGCTCGAGAGAGATAATTTTATGACTGCCGAAGAGGCCAAAAATTTTGGTTTAATAGACTCAGTAGTTGAAAAAAGAAAGTAATACACAATATATAGATCTTTATTCAACTTCTGCTTGCCTTGGATTCTAGTAACATTTAAAGTTCACTTATTGATTCGTTATGTCAGATAAAAATAATAAAAATATACTTTACTGTTCTTTCTGCGGAAAGAGTCAACACGAAGTTAAAAAGCTTATCGCTGGTCCTACGGTTTTTATATGCGACGAGTGCGTTGAGCTTTGTATGGATATTATTAAAGAGGAAAATAAAAGTTCATTAATAAAACATCAAGAAGGCGTTCCGACCCCTAAAGAAATTTGTAAAATTTTAGATGATTATGTAATTGGACAAACCTATGCAAAAGAAGTTTTATCTGTTGCAGTTCACAATCATTACAAAAGACTGAATCACGAAACAAAAAGTAATAAGGATGTTGAGCTCTCTAAATCTAATATTCTTTTAGTTGGACCTACAGGATGCGGAAAAACTTTATTAGCACAGACATTAGCTAGAATTCTTGATGTTCCATTTACCATGGCTGACGCAACTACATTAACGGAAGCTGGTTATGTGGGAGAAGATGTAGAAAATATAATTTTAAAACTTTTACAGGCCGCTGACTATAATGTTGAAAAAGCTCAAAAAGGTATCGTTTATATTGACGAAGTAGATAAAATTAGTAGAAAATCTGAAAATCCCTCTATAACTCGAGATGTGTCAGGGGAGGGTGTACAACAAGCTCTTTTAAAAATTATGGAAGGAACTATAGCTAGCGTTCCGCCGCAAGGAGGCAGAAAACATCCTCAACAGGAATTTTTGCAAGTGGATACAACAAACATACTATTTATTTGTGGTGGTGCATTTGCCGGATTAGAAAAGGTTATAGAGAGTAGAGGCAAAGGTACATCAATTGGTTTTGGTGCCAAAGTGAAAAGTATTGAGGATAGGGCAGTTTCAGAAATTATACAAAAACTTGAACCAGAAGATTTAATCAAATATGGATTGATACCTGAATTTATTGGAAGAATGCCAATTATAGCAACTTTAAAAGAATTGGATCAGCAATCATTAATTAAAATTTTACAGGAGCCAAAAAATTCATTAATAAAACAATACAAAAGACTTTTTGAATTTGAAGATGTCAAGTTAGAATTTAGAGATGATGCTTTGGTTGAAATAGCTCGAAAAGCAATAAGTAAAAAAACGGGAGCGAGAGGTCTTAGATCCATCTTAGAATCAATACTTCTTAAAACCATGTTTAGCTTACCAGATATGGAGAATGTGGAGTCCGTAACCATTGACAAAACTGTGGCAAAAGGTAAATCAGAGCCAATTATCACCTATTCAAAAGCTAAATCCACATCCGTAGCTTAGATTTAACTTGAAATAATTCAGTTTAATATCCATATTCACTAATATGAGCTCAGAAAATCTGAAACCATTATTACCTTTACGAGACATAGTTATATTTCCTTCTACAGTAATACCTCTATTCGTTGGTCGTAAAAAATCTATTAAAGCTTTAGAGGAAGTTATGAAATCTGATAAATCTATTGTTTTAGTAGCACAAAAAAATGCTGAGGTTGACGATCCACAAGAACAAGACATCTATTCTTATGGATGTCTCAGTAAAATTTTACAACTCCTAAAACTTCCAGATGGAACAGTTAAAGTTTTAGTAGAAGGTCAAAAAAGAGTTAAAATAAATTCAATTAAAAAAGAAGAAAAAAAATATCTAAATTGTGAAATAAGCATAATTACAGATACAGGAGATAACCAAGAAAGCAAAACATTAGCTTTGAGTTTAATAAAAAGATTTGAGAAATTATCTAATTTAAGCAAAAAAGATCTTGGAGATTTTACAAAAAATCTGAAATCTCTTAATAGCACATCTGAAATAGCTGACAATATATCATCAAACTTAAACGTTCAGATTTTTGAAAAACAAAATTTACTTGAGATGACAGATCTAACTAAAAGATTAGAAAAAATTTATGAAATAATTGAAAAAGAAACAAGCGTTATAAGTATGGAAAAGAAAATTAGAGGTAGAGTAAAAAACCAAATGGAAAAAACCCAAAGGGAATATTATTTAAATGAGCAATTGAAAGCTATACAAAAAGAGCTGGGCGAAATAGAAGAAGGCAAGGACGAGGTTTCAAATCTTAGTAGTTCAATTTTAAAGGCTAAAATGACAAAAGAAGCACAGAGCAAATGTCTTGCGGAGCTAAAAAAATTAAAATCAATGAGCCCTATGTCAGCTGAAGCAACAGTAGTCAGAAACTATCTTGACTGGATGATAGATTTGCCGTGGAGCAATAAGAGTAAAGTAATAAAAGATTTAAATGCAGCTCAAAAAATTTTAGACGAAGATCACTATGGACTAGAGAAGGTCAAAGAAAGAATAATTGAATTTTTGGCAGTACAAAAAAGAATTGAAAAATTAAAAGGCCCCATACTTTGTTTAGTTGGCCCACCAGGAGTTGGAAAAACCTCTCTTGGAAAATCAATAGCTAGAGCTACAGGAAGAAAATTTGTAAGAATTTCTCTAGGTGGTATAAGAGATGAAGCAGAAATAAGAGGACATAGAAGAACTTATATTGGATCTTTACCTGGTAAAATAATTCAAATGATGAAAAAAGCTGGAACTAAAAATCCTCTTTTTTTATTAGATGAAATA
>MDTE01031892.1_pt1 | contig 10329 bp, 11 predicted proteins | sample 811231 | NCBI WGS metagenome assembly MDTE01 (sample SAMN05326651, study PRJNA326480) | marine metagenome | isolation source: seawater | place: Indian Ocean: Red Sea | collected 2010 | reverse complement strand
CACATCTTCCACAATTGATACAATTATCTAAATTCATTCTCATATAATCATGAGAAGTATCTCTTGGAATTCCTTTATGTTGTTTAGGATTATTATATCTGTGATCAGAAATACCTAAATCATTAGCCACAGTTTGAAGTTCACAGTTATTGTTAACTTCACAAGTACTACACTCCATCGGATGGTCAGTCAGAACTAATTCTACAATGTTTTTTCTCAAATTTTGGAGGTTTTCATTAGATGTAAAAATGTGTTGATTTTCAGCTACTGGAGTATGACAAGATGCAACTACTTTAGTTGGACCATCTTTTTCTAATGCCACCTCTACAGAGCAAACTCTACATGCACCATAGGGTGCAAGATTTGGATCATCACATAATGTTGGTACTTTTTTTTCCCCAACATAACTCTTTACAAATTTTAAAATAGATGAGTGGTTGGCACCAATTTCATATGGTTTGCCATCTATGTAGGCAATTTTTCTTTTTTCTGAACTCATTAATTATCTTTCACCATATCACTTTTCATTTCATCACCAAAATACTTTAAGATGTTCATAATGGGAGTTGGTATAGCTCCACAAAGGGCACATAAACAGCCTTTTTGCATAGTAATCAATAATTCATTGAGTAATTTAAGTGGAATTTTTGATGTTTTTTTCTTAGCTTGATCAAACATTTCCTTACCCCTATAAGAACCAAGCCTACCAGGAAAACATTTACCACATGATTCTTCCGCAGAAAATTCAAATAAATGATGAATATATTCTGTCATTGGAAAATCTTTAGGAATACTTACAACACTAGCGTGTCCTAACATAAATCCTTTTGAAGTGAATTCTTGAAAGTCTAAGTTTAAGCTTTCGATTTCAGTTATAGGCACCACACCTCCCAAAGGACCACCAATTTGAAATGCTTTTATTTCTTCTTTATAGCCACCACCAATTTCATTAAATATTTTTTTCATTGGCGTTCCCATGTCTATTTCATAAACCCCAGGTTTTTTAAAAAAACTATCCAAACAAACTAATTTTGTACCTGCAGATTTTTTATTCCCAATTGAAGAGAATTTTTCTGAGCCATTAATTAAAATACCAGTTGCGGCTGCTAAAGTTTCTACATTGTTTACTACTGTTGGTTTCTTATAAAGTCCTTCTGTAACAGGGAACGGTGGTCGAACATCTACTTCAGCTCTTCTTCCTTCGATTGATGCAATTAGAGCTGTTTCTTCTCCACAAATATATGCGCCCTGTCCAATACAAATTCCTAAATCAAATGAAAAATTTGTTCCTAAAATATTTTCACCTAACAAACCTAATTTTTTAAGTTCATTAATACTTCCATTTATAGCTTCAATAGATTTAGGATATTCACCTCTGATATATAAAACACCCTCATTACTTCCTATTACGTGCCCACATATGACCATTCCAAAAATTACTTTAAGAGGCTGATCCTCTAGTAAATATCTATCTGAGAAAGCTCCAGAATCTCCTTCATCAGCATTACAAATAACATATTTTTTATCTCCTTTTGCTTTGCTGCAAAAGTCCCATTTCATTCCTGTAGGAAAACCAGCACCACCTCGACCAGTTAAATTTGAATCTAGTAATGATTTGATAATTTCTTTTTTATCTACCTTAAGAAATTTACTTAATTGATCTTTAAATTGATTTGTAGTTGATAGTTTATCATCCATTAAGAAACTAGTTGTTGCGTAACTTTTTGAAAAAAATTTTTCTTGTTTAATATTTTCACCTTTTAAAATTTGATCTATTTTTTCTATATCTTTTCCCGCATAGTTTTCTCCGTCATAGTGAAATGCATGATTTTCATAACAGTGACCTAAACAGAACATTTCTCCAACTTTATCATCTCCTAATTTTTCTTTTAATTTATCTTTCAGCTTTTCTTGTGTTCCTGCACACATACACGCACTTCCGTTACAGACAAATGCTTTTTTTTCTCTATGAGAAGGTCTTAGAAATTCATAAAAACTCTCAGCACCATGTATAGTTGAAACACCTAAATTGTATTCTTTTGCTATATCTTTAATATTCTTAGGTGAGTCATTAAGAACATTTTCGGACATTTTTTTAAATAAATTGTCCTTTAATCCAATTCTTCCTGATAAGTTACTTATATTTTTTGACACCGCAAAATCCTTTATTTAATTTACAATAACTTTTTTGTTGTTTGTGTAAATATTAAAACTGTCTCTCTTTACGAAACCTATGAGGGTAATGTCAAATTTATTCGCTAAATCAACAGCTAGACTTGTTGGCGCACCAACCCCGATCATAATTCCAATATCTGTCATCAAAACCTTTTGAACTAACTCAAAATTTAATCTTCCTGAACAGGTAATAAATTGATTTTTAGGGTCGAATTGCTGATTAGTTAGCGCACAACCAACAAGTTTATCTAAAGCATTATGCCTACCAACATCCTCTCGAAGTGCCACCAATTCTCCGTTACTTTTAAAAAGCCCACTTGCATGAATTCCGCCAGTTTTACTAAACTCTGATTGGTTTTGTCTTAAGATATTCGGAGATTGAACAATAACCTCCTTGCTTATTTTTGGTTCTGAGGGATGAATTTTATTTTTTTTAATTATTTCTAATGCATCAAGGGAGGATTTTCCACAAACACCACAAGAGGAGTTGGTTAAAAAATCTCTCTTTATTTTTGAGATATTAACATTTTCTGCATTATCTAAAGTTGCTAATATTTTGTTTTGAATATTATATTGCCCAACTTTTTCTCCAAAACTTTTAATAGAATTTATTTCATTTAAATTTTGTATAATTTGCTCATTAAACAAAAAACCTTTGACAAGATCTTGATCATCTCCTGGGGTTCTCATTGTTATAGAGAGATTTTGATTTACCCATTTGTTATTTTCTTTAAATTTAAGAGAAATTTCTAATGGTTCCTCAACTGAAATTAAATCTTCAATATCTTCAAATTTGTTTGAGTTAAATTTTATAACTTTATATTTAGAATTCATAATTTATTTTAAAGGATAATTTTTTTTTAAAATATATTTGTTAATAATTATTGCTAAAAGCAAAATTATAATACACCCAAAAATAATGGGATTAATTAAATAATCATAAGATGCACTCCCAATGATAACTAATATAGGATTTCCACCTGCAGGTGGGTGAACAACATTAAAAAGTATCATTACAAAAACTCCTACACCAACAGCGATAGCAATATTTATATAAATTGGGAGTGGAATTAAATGCACAAAAATTACTCCTACTAGAGCCGTTGATAAATGTCCAAAGAAAACATTTTTGGGTTGAGCAAATGGACTTTCTGGAAAACCAAATAATAAGACCATTGATGATCCAAAAGATCCCGCTATAAAATATCCAAGTGTACTTTTATAAGTTAGTATTGTTAGGACACCTATAGTTAACGCAGAAAAAAAACCTGCTATTATAGCTTTTTGTAAAATTGATTTAGTAATTTTTATCATTTAAATATTTAACGCTTTCGCAATTGTTTTAAGAGGTAATAATAAACACTCTTTTCTAGATAAATTTTTTTTATTAAGAATTTCTTTAAAATCTTGCCATTGTTTTTCTAAACTTATTGCAACACCATCGAACAGGTATTCCCCAACAGAAATAAACTTTTTTATTTCGTCAATTTTTTTTTCTTTAATTTTTCTTGAAAGTAAACTTACTGAAGCTTGGCAATAAATACACGATTTACATTGATAGCCCATGTCTTTCACAATTTGATCTTTAACTACTAGGCTGATTTCCATTTCATCACCACATAATGGATTTTTATGTTTAGACTTATGTGTATAATTGTTAAGAACTTTACTATTTTCAGTATGTGATGCAATTTCTAAAATTTTTAAATCCATTTAATTTCTTTATTTCATTAATTAATGTTTTATATTTTAATAATGAATTTTAACAAAATTTTATCTGTAGTTCTAGCAGGAGGTAAGTCTAAACGCTTTGGTGAGGACAAATCACAAGCAAAATTAGCTGGAAAACTACTTATTGATTATATTTTATCTGAGTTAATTGATGAATTTAATGAAGTTTTGATTGTGACAAATAATTCAATCAAACATATGTACTCTGACAAAATAACTAAGATCACTGATGTAAAACAAAATCACGGACCTTTAGGTGGTATTTTTAGCGCAATGAAATGGGTAAAAGATAATAAAAAATCTTATAAATGGATTGCATCTTTTCCAGCAGATACACCTTTATTTAAAATAGATATTTTTAAAAATTTTTTAAATAAAATTAATGAGAAAGAAAGCGAGTTATTTTTTATGAAAACAGATAAAAAAAGACATAATATTTTTGGTTTATGGTCAATTGATTTGATTGATCAGTTAGAGAAGGACTTAGAAAATGGATCAAGAAAGGTTGAAAAATGGGCAAATAATATTGGAGTTAAAACAATAAATATGTCTTTTGAAAAAGATGACTCATTTTTTAATATAAATACAAAGGAAGAATTAGAGAAAGCAAAAAAAATTTTAGATGATCAGTTATAAATCTGCAAAAAAAATTTTAAAAAATACAAAGATTAGTATTAAAGATGAAGTCATTTCATTATCAAAATCACTAAATAGAGTTACATCAAAAGATATCTATTCCCAATCTGACCATCCCTCTGCTAATAATGCAGCCTTTGATGGTTTTGCTATAAATTCAAAAGATACAATCAGTTTAAAAAAAAAAATTCAAAAAAAATTTAAAATTATAGGATTAATTTCAGCTGGAAAAAAACCACTCAAAAGAAAAATCAAAAAGTTTCAAACAGTCGAAATAATGACTGGAGGAATTATTCCCAAACCTTTTAATACTATAATTCCAATTGAACAAATTAAATTTTATCCTAATAGAACAAATCCAAAATCGATTATTATTGATAAAAGAATTAACAAATATGATTATGTTCGTTTTCAAGGTTCTGATTACAAAAAAAAACAATTAGTTATAAAAAAAGGAACGATTATTCAATCCAACCATATTCTAGCTTTAAAAACATTAGGTATCGCAAATATAAAAGTAAAAAAAAAATTAAATATCGTTTTTTTTGCTACTGGCAATGAAATTTCGAATCTTAGCAAGATTCCAAAATGGAAGGTCAGAAATTCAAATACTTATTTTATTGAAAGTTTAAAAAAAAACTTTTTATTTGATTTTAAAAAAGGTCAGATTTTAAGAGACCACCATCAAAATAAATTTAAATCTAAACTTTACAAAATATTAAAATCAAAATTTGATATTATTATTACATCAGGTGCTGTTTCTGCAGGAAAATTTGATTACATTCCAGAGGTGGTTAAACTTTTTAAAACTTCTAGTTATTTTAAAGGTGTTAAGATAAGGCCAGGGAAACCAATTCTGTTTGCCAAGATAAATAATAAAGCAATATTTGGTTTACCAGGAAACCCAATATCATCAGCAGCTTGTTTTAGATTTTTTGTTTATCCTTACATAGAAAATTTATTAAATTTATCTAGGGAAAAACCAGTAAAAGCTGTTTTGAGTAATAACTTCAAAAAAAAGAAAAATTTTACACGTTTTATAAAAAGCAAGCTTAGTACAACTAATAATGGTAAAATCAATGTCAAGTTATTACCTGGCCAAGAGTCCTTCAGAGTAAGATCTTTTGTTGAGTCTAATGCTTGGGCAATTCTCCCAAGTGGGAAATCAAAATTTAAAAAAGGTCAAATTATTGATTGTTTTTTCCCCAATCATTCAAATAAATTTTTAGATTAAAGAGCTCTAATTTTGTTGTAGTTATAATTTTTTGAATTAATCTTCTTAAGATGATTGAATTAAAAAATCCAAAAATTGCAATTCCTGTTGTTATGTTCGCGGGTATTTTATGGTCATTTGGACCTTTAGTTGTGAGGTACATGGATAACCCAAATTTAGTTCCATGGCAGTATATTTTTGGAAGAGGACTAACAATATTTATTATTCTAAATCTTTATTTGTATTTTGAAGAAGGTCTAAAATTTTGGAAAAACTATCTTAAGATAGGTAAATCAGGAATTTTAGGCGGTTGTGGTTTAGGTATTGCTATGATTTCTTTTATCTATTCAATAACAAACACCACTGCGGCAGTAACTTTGTTATGTCTAGCCGCTATGCCTTTTTTTACAGCACTTTTAGCATTTATTTTTCTAAAAGAACAAATATCTTTAAATGTTTGGATTTCTATTATCGTCGCTACTATAGGAATTGTGATAATGGCTTTTGGAAACAAAGAAGAAAATTCACTTGTTGGATTAATTTTTGGAATTACATCTTCAATAGGATTTTCTATTTTTTCCGTAACTTTGAGATGGAAAAAAGATACTCCTAAATTCACAACTGTTGCTTTTGCAGGATTATTTTGTCTTGTAACTGCTACAATTATAATTTTTTTGAAAGGACAAGTTTTTTTTTCATCCAGTTATAACGGAACTCTATTTTCTATACATGGAACTTTAGTTTGTCTTGGATTAATTTTGTATTCTATAGGTTCAAAAGCAATACCAGCTGCAGAACTTACTTTGCTTTCACTGACTGAGGTAATTGGGGGGATTTTTTGGGTATGGTTACCTTTATTCGGAATAAATGAAATACCAGATACTAATACAATAATTGGGGGCTTCTTTTTGTTTATATCATTATTTTATTATAGCTTGATAATGAAATGGAATAAAAGATATATCGGTTTAAATTAATTATTGGAGAAGTAAATGGAAAGACCAGATTTTTTTACATTAAAAAATGGTGAAAAAGTAAAACTTCCTTTCTCAGATGCGGAATATAAAAATAGGGTTTTTAAATTAAGAAAAGTTATGTCTGATAATGATATAGATATGATAATTCTAACTTCCATTCATAATATTGCTTATTATACAGGATTTATTTATTGTTCATTTGGTAGACCCTATGGTTGTTTAATAACTCAAACTAAGATGGTTACAATATCTGCAAATATTGATGCAAGCCAACCATGGAGAAGATCACATTGTGAAAATATTATATATACAGATTGGAAAAGAGATAACTTTTTAAGAGCAATAGTGTCAATAATTGGAAGAAACGATCCACCAAAATCTATTGGTATAGAAAATGATCATGTGACTTTGGATGCAAAAGATAAACTAAATACTATTTTTGGTGAGTCAATTTTTAAAGATATCTCAAAACATTTAATGAAACAAAGAATGATAAAATCTGATGAGGAAATAAAGATAATTAAAAATGGTGCAAGAATTGCAGATTTAGGAGCAGAGGAAATCATAAAACATATTCAACCTGGTGAAACAGAGTTAGAAATTGCGATTGCAGGAAGAGATCGAATGGAGAGGGAGATTGCTAAAGTATATCCAGAGGCAGAATATATGGATACTTGGGTTTGGTTTCAGTCAGGGATAAATACTGACGGAGCTCATAATCCAAAAACCAATAGAGTTTTACAAAATGGAGATATTTTATCTTTAAATACATTTCCAATGATTTCAGGATATTATACAGCTCTTGAAAGAACATTATTTGTTAATGAGGTAGATGAAGCTTCTCTGAAAGCCTGGGAAGCTAATGTTAAAGTTCATAAACGTGGTCTAGAATTGATAAAACCAGGTATAAAATGTTCTCAGATATGTGAAGAGTTGAACAATCTTTTTGCTGAGCTTGGATATTTACAGTATAGAACTTTTGGGTACGGACATTCTTTTGGGATGTTATCTCACTTTTATGGAAGAGAAGCAGGATTAGAATTAAGAGAGGACATTGACACTACATTAGAGAAAAACATGGTAGTATCAATGGAACCAATGATAATGATTCCTGAGGGAAAACCGGGCGCAGGAGGATATCGGGAACATGATATTTTGGTTATAAAAGAAAATACTTCCGAAAATATAACTAAATTTCCATTTGGACCTGAAAATAATATTGTAAAGAATTAAATGAAAAATAAAACAATCGTAAATAGCTGGAACGAGTGGGATCCATTAAAACATGTAATAGTTGGTCGTGCGGATGGTACCTGTATACCTGCACCTGAACCAGCGTTAGACGCAAAAGTTCCTGAAGATAGTGATATGAGGGGTCAATTTGGACCAAGAACAAAAGATACAGTGGATAAAGCTAATGAGCTTTTGGATAATTTTTCATTGATGTTGGAAAAACGAGGAATTAAGGTTGATAGACCAACTCCTTTAGATTTCAATCAACCAACTTCGACACCAGACTGGAAGACTGAAACTATGTTTGGTTGCATGCCTCCAAGAGATGTTTTGCTTACAGTTGGAAATGAAATACTAGAGGCAACAATGAGTTATAGATGTAGGTGGTTTGAGTATCTTAGTTATAGACCCCTTTTAAAACAATACTATAACGAAGATCCAAACATGAGACATGAGTCAGCACCAAAACCTAGATTAACTGATGTTGATTACAGAAAAGATTATTTATCTGAAAAAATTGGTATTCAAAAAAGACTTGAATGGACTGAAAAAAAATATTTTGTAACTACTGAAGAAGAGCCATTATTTGATGCTGCAGATGTTTTAAGATTTGGAAAGGATTTAGTCGTTCAACATGGATTTACTACTAATCTGAAAGGAATTGATTGGTTGAGAAGACACTATAGAAATCACAGAGTTCATGCTGTGAATTTTCCAGGTGATCCTTATCCAATTCATATTGATGCAACATTTACTCCAATCAAAGAGGGCCTTATCATTAACAATCCACAAAGAAGATTACCAAAAGAACAGAGAAAATTATTTGAGAATAATGGTTGGCAGATTCTTGATAGTGCTCAACCTGCACATAATGAACCTCCTGCACTTTGCTATTCGTCTGTCTGGCTATCAATGAATGTTCTCGTGCTTGATCCTAAAACTGTTTGTGTAGAAAAAAGTGAGGTTTTTCAAGCTGATCAATTAGATAGAATAGGGATGGAAGTTATTCCAGTTGAATTAAGAGATGCGTACGCTTTTGGTGGAGGTTTACATTGTTGTACCGCTGATGTTTATAGAGAGGGTGAATTAAAAGATTATTTTCCAAATCAATGATTTATGTCAAAGGTTTTTAAATTAGGAATATCTAGTGAAAATAATAAAAAAATTACTGAGGTAGACCATATAGAGGTATTAGCAAATAAAGGTATTATTGGGGACAGACATTTTAGTGATTATAATGATCCATATTGTCAATTATCGCTAATCGAATCAGAAAATATTGATTTTTATAACTTAAAATATAGTTTGGATATCCCTTATGTAAATTTTAGAAGAAATATAGTTACAAAAGGTATTAGGCTCAATCAATTAGTTGGAAAAAAATTTAAAATTGGAAGTGTTGAATTAGAGGGAATTGATCTATGTCGACCATGCAGGCACTTAACTGAGATTCTAGGTCAAGATAATATTTTAAAAGAATTTTTAAGAAAAGGTGGTTTAAGATGTCAAATTTTATCATCATCTAGAATAAGAGTAGGTGATAAAATTATTTGTTAATCAGGATTTTTTTTTAAATAATCTAAATATTGAACAATTTCATTATATTTTTCATCAGGAATATCTTTGTAACTCATTTTAAATTTGTTTTTAATACATATTGCTACATGAGCATACGGATTTCTTCCTTTTGGATGGTTCGGACTTTCGGGAAGTTTTCCAACCAAATAATCGCCAGCTTCCTGAATAATTTTCCACAGTTTACTTGCGTTTTCTTTGTTCACACACTCACTTTTCTTATTTTATCTCTTTTGTATCTAGTTTGTATCTAGTTATCCTTAAAATCCTATAACTTATTTATAAGCAAGCTACCTATATCAAACACTCCATTTAAAATTAAATAAATAAAATTATCAAACCAATTGTAGCTAGAATTTTTTTCATCTAAACTTATAAAGTTTTAATTATATCGTAAACTGTTGTTGCCAAGCCTAATCCAGCCAAAACACAAAATACATGAGTTAGATACCCCCAAACTGCACTTTGTTTTTTTTGCAATTTTTCTTTTTTATAATTTTCAGCACATTCCCACAATGCAATAATTATAAAAGCATTAAGACCAACAAATGGAAAATAGAATATTTTACTGACTGACTCGGCAAGTAATGTTAAAATCAAACTTCCTGCAAATGATCCAAGTATACCAAACAACCAAAACGCAGTTGCAAGATCTAAATTACCATCCGCAAATTTATCATATGCACTTTTTTCATTTGAAGAGCTCTTGTAATTTGTAGAAGAACTTGATGGAGTTGAGGAAGTATTTGATGGAGTGTATGTTTTGCTCTGCATATTTTTTCTAAGACT
>MDTE01002210.1_pt1 | contig 10329 bp, 3 predicted proteins | sample 811231 | NCBI WGS metagenome assembly MDTE01 (sample SAMN05326651, study PRJNA326480) | marine metagenome | isolation source: seawater | place: Indian Ocean: Red Sea | collected 2010 | reverse complement strand
GCCGGCTGAAAGAAAAGCAAGAGCGCTACGAACGGGTGGTGGTTTCGCCCGAACCGCTCGACCACCTCAAACGGTACTGCAGGGTTCTTCAGCCCACTGAACAGGAATCGTGGAAAGACTACACCGTGTTCAAAACCGTGTCGTGGCTGGGTCCGGGCGCCCCGATGGAGGCCCCCGACGGGTGGTTGGTGCTGGGTTCCGCACCCGACGAAGCCCTCGTGCTCCCCGAGCGCACCATCGATTGGTTCACGCACAACCGGAAGACACTGGACGTGTTGTGCGGCGTGGTGGAGGCCCTGAACGCCGACCGGTTACCCGACAACGAAGCCCTGCAATCCTTGCGAGCCTCGCTGCAGCCGTTGACTTCCCTTCCTGAAACGATGGCGCTGTTGGGTGACGCTTCGTCCGTCGAAGACGTCGCTCGCATCAAAGACGAATTGTGGGGGACGGTCAAGCAACTCGAAACGGACGTCAACCAGCAGGTCGAGAACGCCATGAACGATGCCAAAATGGCCCTATCGGGCGCAGAATTGCTCGAGGCGTTGGCCGACGGGACGGCGTTTCAGCGAAAGTTGCGCGACGCTACGGGCCACGTGATTCAGGAGGCCATGCAACAGGCGAGGGAACACCTCGCTGCGTTCTTGGAGCCGGCTCACCTACGCTGCCCGTTTGACATCTTCACGGACGCATGGCCTGCCAAAATCGATCGCCAGACGATTGACGGCATCGACGCTGCCTTGGAGTCCAAACTCAAGGCCGAAGAGACGGATCACCTCGTCAACCTGGCGCAACAGTTGGGCCCGCTGAAACCCCACTGCGAGGTCGCCGTCAGTCGGCTCATCGAGGCCGACCAGTGGCTGGCCATCGCCCGATGGGCTCACCACGATCGGTGCGTGATGCCCGAACTCGTGAATCACGGGCTTTGGCTGGACGAAGGCCGGCACGTCCTCCTGGGTGTCGATCCCGACCCGGTCACGTACGGTTTGGGTGCGGCCGCCGACAAGGGCGATCAGCAATCGTTGGCCCTCCTGACTGGCGCCAATTCCGGCGGCAAGACGACGCTGCTGGAGTGCATGGCGTACGCTTGCATTCTGGGCCACATGGGTTTGCCCGTCCCCGCTCGAAAGGCCCGAATTGGAAAGGTGGAGGCGCTTCACATCCTCGCCAAGGCAGGTGGCACGCAAAGCGCTGGAGCGTTGGAGCAGACGCTGGTTGAATTGGCCACGGTCGTGAGCGACCCCACGCCGAAGTTGATCTTGGCCGACGAGCTCGAAGCCATCACCGAACCGGGGGCTGGGGCTCGCATCATTGCCGGCATGTTGCTGGCCGCTGAGGCTCAACCCGACACGACCATGCTTCTCGTGACCCACCTCGCCCCGGCCATTCTCGGGGCCACCGGGCGAGATGACTTGCGAGTTGACGGCATTGAAGCAAGCGGTTTGGGGGCGGATTTGGAGCTGCTGGTCGACCGAACGCCAAAGCGAAACCACCTCGCTCGGTCCACGCCCGAACTCATCGTGAAACGGCTGGTTGAGAAAAGCACGGGCCACGCCAAGGCGCTCTTTGGTGACATCCTGGGCATGTTCGCCGAGGAAGATTAGGCGGGCAAGTCCAGTTCGACCGCAAACAAGGGGTCCGGGTCGGTGGAATCGTGGTAGGCCACGACCACGCCACCGTCGTTGAGGATAGCAAGTGACGCGAAGTCAAACCGGATGTCGTTTCCTGCACCTGAGGTTGAGTCGAGGTCGCCCTGGCCAATGTAGGTGAGGGTGTCGGGCGACATGTCCGTTGAGTAGCCGCGCACGTGATAGACGGTGTCGACGTCCGGGCCTTCAGTGGACTGGTATCGAACGTTCAAGATGAACTGGTCGAGCTCTCCATTGGCTTGGAATTCCCACTCTTCGATTTGTGAAGCGGTGGCGTCGAGCGTGTACGTGTGGTTGGCCCAGCTCACGGCACCATCGGTGGACATGTAGTGGGTGAAGGTCGTGCCGCTGTTGGCGACGCAATGGAGCGTCCCTTTCCGGTCAATCTGGCAGTACTCGGAAGGGAATTGAACCTCCAGTTCGTTCCACGAAAGGGTCGTGTCCATGTAGGCCGCGTTGCCGTTGTTGTAGTAGGCCGGGAAGATCAGCCCACCGCTCGGCAAGGGGAAGGCCCGCATTTCCTTGTGGGGTTTGTTGACGTCCCAGTATGCAGGCAGGTCGGCCGCCGTGAAATCAAGGTCCAGTTCGATGGGCGGGTCTCCGCCGTCCCGACCAGGGAACTGGAACGGGTAGTAGTTCAGACCGTCAACGCTGATTTGACCGCCAGCATTCTGGGTTTGGTGCCAGAAGTTGGAAACCACGATGCTGGCCCATTCGCCGTCACCGATAGAGGAACTGATGGGGCCGATGACCTCCACCTGCCACGATCGGTCGTAGAACGGTTCCGTGATGCGGTTGTAGCACCACTTCCATTCCTCTTCGGAGGCGTCGTAGAGAATGGCGTAGAATTTGTCCAGTTTGAGGTCGCCACCGACGTAGGGGAACCACGACATGGAGATGATGTCTCCGTTGGTCGCCTGCACGATGCTGCCCTCACCCAGTCCTTCTTGGCCGGGGTTGGTCGGCACAAAGGTGCGACATTGCTGGTCGGGGAGAGCGGGAGGGATGTAGGTGTCCCAGAGGTGGCCTCGGTCAACGGAAAACACGGGGTATTCGCCACCAATGTTGAGGATTTGACCGTCGATGTCGGTGGCCAGGTAGTGTTCGCAGCAGTTGCCGCCGTAGGAAGCGTCGAAGACGGCCCACGTGGTATTCGTGGTTTCGTTGGTTCGCAGGTCCACCGTGACGAACAGGCGTTCGTCCTCGTGGGGCTGCGCGTCGATTCGCTGGTACGCATCAAACATGGACGGCGTTTCTTCGTTGGCCACGGTTCCGCTTCCGTCGCCAAAGCATCCCGCCAGCAGCATGGACAGGGCCATGGCCGCCACGAGGAGTGTCCTGCGCATGCCAGCCCCTCGCTTGGGCGTGATTTGAAGCCGTCGCTTGGCATGCAAGGCGCATTCGTTCGCAGTTCAGGAGCCGGTGAGGGACCTTCGTAGCCGTTGCAGTGCCTCGGCCGTCCGGCTTCCCATCCACGTCAAATCCTCGCCGTCGATGAAGTGAATCGCAGGCGGCGATTCGGTACGTCGTTGAAGTGCTGCGTCCAGCGCCTCGCCTTCGGCCGTGGTAAATTCGTGCGGCTCGCTGGAAAGAAAGAGGTCGGTGATGCCGTGTTCGACGATCGTGTCAGGTGTCACCACGGGGTAGCCGGTTCCTTCCGGTTCAATGACGGGGACGTGGTAGCCGAGGCAAGCCAACATGTTGCCGGCGTAGGTTGCCCCGTTGGCGGCCATCAGCGGGTCGTGCCAAATCAACGGAAGCGCCGTTCTTGAGCGACTGACGGGTTGCTCTTCAAGGAGGGATTCGATGGCCGTTGCGTAGGTTTCAGCTGCCGTCAATTTCCCAACCGCTTCACCCAGGTCGCGCAGCATGGCCGGGACCTCGGAGGGGTGCTGAACGTGGCAGACGAAGGTCGCCAGGCCCTGTTCATTGCACCAATCGTAGACGGCTTTGGGGTTCTCATCCCGGTCCATGACCACGAGGTCCGGCTTGGCGGCGAGGATTTTCGATAGGGTGGGGGTCTTGGTACCGCCCACCACGGGGACGGCCTCCACCGCACCGGCGGGGTGTATGCACCACGGCGTCCGCCCGACGATTTCTTGATCGGTGAGCCCAAAGTCAAACAGGGTCAGCGTGAGGCTGGGTACCAACGAGACGATTCGCACGACGAAGCCTCACTTCACGGTGAAGTGCACCGTTGTGCCGTCCACTTCGAAGCGTTCGCTGTCGGCGGCGGGCTGTGCGCCGCTTTCGTGGAAGACGCAGGCGGCCGCTCGAGTTTCCGTGGCCACCCATTCCCGGTCGCCGGCCATCATTTCAGGTGCATGTTCCATCCAGATTTCAAGGTCGATGGTCGCTTCAATAGCGAGGTCAAGGTCCTTGCGTTTGGCCTGAACACGACGGACGATGTCCCTCGCCATGCCTTTGGAGAGCAAGGAAGGGGTGTCGTTCATGTCAAGCACCAAACTGACTTGGTGTGGCTGTTCATCGCCTTCCGCTTCGACGGTTTGTGCGGCAAAGCCTTCACGTTCAACCCGTTTGACTTCAACGTCCGTCGCCTCCACCAGGACGCCCAACACGTCGGCGCCACCGTCGTGAATGGAAGCCAGCAGGGCTTCCGGGTCGGCCGCTTCTCGGATGGCTCCGGCGACCTTGTTGACGTCCGCCCGTGCTTTGGGCGCGAGCGCCCTGAAGTTGGGCGCCAGTTCAAGGCGTTGGAACCGGTCAAGGTCGGTCTCGACCTCGATGGCTTCAACGTTCAACTCCTCGGCCAGCAGATCGTGGAATTCACTGAGGTCCGGTCCGGCGACGATCCACCCTTGGGCGCACGGCAGCCGTTGGCGACGGCCAGCGTCGATGCGAATGCGTCGACCGGCTTCGGCCAGTTCTCGGACGAGCGCCATCGTTCGTTCGAGCACCAGGTCTTGCGGTGGCAACACAGCCGTTGCTTTAGCGGCCACATCGTCCCAGTCATCGGCCGTTGCCCCCTCAAGGCCACCTGGAACGCCCAGCGGCCAGTCAGCGGTGTGAACGCTGGTGCCCGTCAGGTTTCGGTGGATGTGGTCCACCATGAAGGGCGAGACCGGTGCGACCAGTTTGCAAACGGTTTCCAACACCTCATGAAGCGTGTGCTGGCACGACAGCTTGTCGTGGCTGTCGGCTTCGTCCCAAAGACGCCTCCGGCTCCTTCGGACGTACCAGTTCGAAACGTCGTTGACGATGAAATCCTCGAGGTCCCTGCAGGCTTTGTGAAACTGCCAGTTGGTGAAATTGTCGTGGTACTGCGATGCGACGGTGTGAAGCCTCGAGAGCACCCAACGGTCGAGGGCGCTTCGGTCTTTGACGGGAACGGATTGCGCCTCGGGGTCGAAGCCATCGAGGGCGGCGTAATCGGCGTGGAACTTGTAGACGTTCCACATCGTGAGGAACATCTTTGCGTACGTCTCACGCACACCGTTGGGATCGAATTTCATGGGGTTCCAAGGTGCACCGGCGGTCACCATGTACCACCGCGTGGCGTCGGCGCCTTCGCGGTTGAAGTGGTCCCAAGGGTCGACGATGTTGCCTCGCGATTTGGACATTTTCTTGCCTTCAGCGTCCAAAATCAAACCGAGCGAGAGGCATCGCTTGTAGGCCATGTCGTCAAAGACGGTGGCCGAGACGGCCAACAACGTGTAGAACCAGCCTCGGGTTTGGTCGACGCCTTCGCAGATGTAATCCACGGGGAAGGAGGCGTTGAATCGCTGTTCCTCATCGAAGGGGTGGTGCCACTGGGCAAAGGGAGCGCACCCGGAATCGAACCAACAGTCCATGACAAAGGGTTCCCTGGTCATGGGCTCGCCGCTGTCGGAGAGGAGCGTGAACTCGTCCACCACCGGACGGTGGAGGTCGACATCGTCGGGGCATTCGGGGTTGGCGAAGCCTGCAGCCACCGCCTTGGCCACCTCGTCTTGCAGTTCCTTGATGGAGCCGATGCACTTCATTTCGCCGCTTTCACTTCGCCAAACCGGCAAGGGCGTGCCCCAGTATCGCTCCCGGGAAATGGCCCAGTCTTTGACGTTGCGAAGCCACTCACCGAAGCGACCTTCGCCCACCCAATCGGGCGCCCATTCGACCTGATCGTTGAACTTGAGAAGATTTTCTTTGACCGCCGTCATGCGGACGAACCACGAATCCATGGCGTAGTAGAGAAGCGGGTGGTCGGTTCGCCAACAGTGCGGGTAGTCGTGGAGGTAGTCTTTCTCGCGGTAGAGCAACCCGCTGGATGGTCCGGTACCGTTGCTTCCACCCGGTGCGGAGAGCAAGCCGATGATGGCCTCGTCACATCCCTTGACGTACCGGCCGTCAAGTTCGGGGTGGGTGCCAGGGACGAAGGACCCGTCCATGCCCACGGTGTGGTGAGCAGGAAGCCCCGCCTCCATGCCGAGGTTGTAGTCGTCCTCACCGTACATGACGGCCGTATGGACCACGCCCGTGCCGTCGGTTGTCGTGACCCAATCGGCGGCCAGCACCGTCCAAGCGGTGGTGGACTCGCCCCTTGGGACAGCGTCCGGGAAGAGGGGTTCGTAGGAGCGGCCGACGAGGTCGGAGCCAGGGAATTCCTCGATGACCTCGACGTGGTGTCGCAACACGTCCTTCATCAGTGCCTTGGCCAAGATGACTTCTTCGCCTACGTCGGCACCACCGGCGCCGGTCCACGAATCGCCGGCGGCTTCTTTGATTCGACATCGGGCGTAGGTGACCTCCGGGCCGACCGCCAGTCCCACGTTTCCGGGAAGCGTCCAGGGCGTGGTGGTCCAAGCGAGGATGGACGCATCGTCGTCGGTCAGCTTGAATTTCACGTAAACCGACGGCTCTTCCACCTCTTTGTAGCCCAAGGCCACCTCGTGGCTGGAGTAGGACGTCCCCGTCTGTGGGCAATACGGCAACACTTTGTGACCGCGGTACAGCAAGCCCTTGTCGAACATTTGCTTGAGGGCCCACCATGAGGATTCAACGTAATCGTTGTGCAAGGTGACATAGGGGTTGTCGAGGTCGACCCAGTACGCCATGCGCTCCGTCATCTCTCGCCAGGCGGCCTCGTAAGTCCACACCGATTCACGACAGGCTTGATTGAATTCTGCCATGCCGAAGGCTTCAATGGCTTCGTTGCTCATTAAATCAAGGCGCTTCTGGACCTCGATCTCAACCGGCAATCCGTGGGTGTCCCACCCGCCTTTTCGTTCGACGAGGAAGCCTTCCATCGCCTTCCATCGGCACACGAGATCCTTGTAGGTGCGAGCAACGACGTGGTGGATGCCTGGTTTTCCGTTGGCGGTGGGAGGGCCCTCGAGGAAGATGAACGGGGCGTGTGTCCTTCGGTTGTCGATGGAGGCCTGGAACGTCTTCTCGTTCGCCCACTGCTCGAGGAGGGCGGTTTCCAAACCGACTGCGTTCAGTTCACCCGCAGCGGAGGGTTGAGCCATGTTTCGCCCACCAAGGTTCCTGTTTTGAACACTACTCCACATTTTGTTCATTTTCTTGAACTCGGGGCGTTCAACCCCCGCACGGTATCGACCCTGCATCTTCTTTGCAACCGGTTTGCTGGAAAATCGGAAGGGGCATCCTTCAAGTCCTTCAACGGCCACCGTGAAGCATGGCGGGTAGGCGTAGCCATGCACAGGCCGTTGGCTTGGTGGTGCTCTTCCTGTTGAGCAGTTGGCTCAATGCGGTCGCTCCGGCCACGACCGCTCCTGCCGTTTTGGCCGATGAAAGCGTGGTCAGGAACGCCGGGGCGGGTGAACAGGTCAACCTCACGCTGACCACCACGCCCAACTCGGCCCTGACGTTGGATTTGCCCTACGGCGAGCCCCTCACCGGTGCTGAGATGAACTTCACGCCCAAGGTGCTCCCAACCCAATCCGGCTTTTCATGGGAGAGCGACAGCATGTGGAACCATCCCGATGCGATCTCCAACGGCTCCAGTGCGTCCAACGGCATCCTCACCGGCTCCTCGCCCGGTATTCTGTGGGACTTCAACACCAACAACCAGGGCTGGACCTTCCAGAATTCCTACACCGCTCGAGTCACCTCCCCGGCTTGCGGCATCAACGGTTCGTCAGGAGGTTCCCTTCGGACCTACGCTGGCTCGACTTACGGCACGTCGCCGGTGGTGAACCTCGCCGGTGGCGCCAACGTTCCCTTCCACGCTTGGGTTCACGAAGGCCGTTCGGGCTGCGGTGAAACACCGGACAGCGGTGAAAACCTGCAGTTCCAATACAAGACGGCCGCCGGCGGCTGGACCGTCTTCCAGACCTTCAGCGGTGGAGGGGCCCAGACCAGCAACTTCCAATTCATGACCACCTTGCCGGCGGCGGCCCTGCACGCCAACTCGCAATTCCGAATCCATCAAACCAGTGGCAGCAGCACCTGCTGCGACTACTGGTTCGTTGACGACGTCCACATCGCAACGCCCCCGGAGTCCAACTGGACGAGCCCAACCCTCGGCCACCGAGCAGGCTCCACCCAACTCCTTCCCGCTGACACCTACGCACCGATGTACATTCAAGCCGACGTCCCCGAAGGTGCCTACCTCAACTGGTCCATCCTCAACAGCGCCGGGGAGGTCATCCCTGGCATGCAGGGCTCCAACGAGCACGTGGTTCCCGTCAACCTTCTGGACCACGCTCTGGTCGACCAGTTCCGCCTTCACCTCGAGTTCAAAGGCAGCGCTGCGGGCATGCCCGAAGTGCACTCGATCGCCGGTGATGGTGCGTACCGGGAAGGCTTCATCACCGACCCGGCTGCCCGAGGTTGGACCACCTCCAACGCCACGTACGTTCCCGGCATCGGTGTGCTGGGCATGGATGCAAACGCCACGCTGACTTCGCCTTGGTTGCTGGCCAACGCACCGCTGTACGACGCCAAACTGGAGGGCACCGTGAGCAGCGGGCAGGTCCAGGTGCGCGCTCATCCGGACCATTCGTGGACCAACGTGACCTTGCCCTACATGGCCGAGCCCGACCAAAGCACGGTCGGCATGCAGGTTCGCGTGGTGTCAATCGTGCCCGCCGACGGCAACATGAGCAACTTCACGGCCTGGAACGTCGAAGACCTCTCGCTGGACATGTTTGGTGGGCAACACCCTGCTCGCCCCACGCTCGATTTCAACCTCGACGAACGTTACGAATGGGGCGGAGAAGACGCTCGCGTGGGCACCTGGGGCTGGCAGGATCGCTTTGCCAACGCCGAGGAACGCATGGAACTCTCCCTCACGTCGGGTGCGCCCAGCGATGCGAGGTTGTGGGTGCCCTCCGACGATTTGACGTCCTTCGGCTTCGCCTACGGCGCTCAGTCAGGGACCGTTCTCGAAATCGCTCTGTTCGTTCAGAACACGCTGGTGGCCAATCGAAGCACCAACGCCACCACGGCCGGCCTGTTCCACCTCAACGGAAGCGAAATGACGGCGTTCACAACCGCCCTCGCCAACACCGGAAATTCGGTTGATGTCCTCGGCACGGCGTTCACCGAAGCCCGCATAGAAGTCTCAGGCAACGGTGTAGCCGTGCTGGGTGGCCTTCGCGCCACCTACAACGCTTCGCAGCGTGTAGTAGCCGACAGTGCCTCAGCGTTCGTGATGGGCGTGAACGAAGCACGAACCAACGTGGCAAACGTCGGTGGCATGCAAGCCGTTCCTCTTCCCTTCACGTCGGAAGAACGTGGCGGTCTGACCGTTGAAGTGGTCAGTCTCCAGACCTCAAGCACCGTTCTGTTGCAGAACGGCGCTATGGTCGATGCACCGTCCGTCCTGACGCCATCCAAGGCCTGGCAAACCATTTCCACGGAGTACCAGGTGATTGGCGGGTCCGTCACCCATCATCGATTGGACGTCTACAGCAAATCGAACCAAGCCACCTTCCTCTTCCCCGATGCCGGCGGTGCACCCGCCGGTTTGGGCGACGCCTCCCTCGTGGAGCTCCATCCCACGAACCCCATTGAAACCACCGAAGACGGCATGCGAGTGACCACCAACATCACGTTCCGATTGCGCCCGATGTGGGACGACGAGCAGCAACTCACGACGACCTCACGCTTGGTGATGCAAAGCGGTGTCATCTCGATTCCGTTCGTCCATACGTGGGGCAGCGGCGCGCTTCAAGGCTACGAAAACGACCTCGAACTCAAGAGCGTGGTGTTCTCGGAGGACGGTGTCGACATGGACCCCAACCGTCTCTACCTTCGAGGTGGAGAAACGATGAACGTCTCGGTGATGGTTGGTTATGAGAACGTGGCGGATGTCCGCGGTTTCGTTGACGACGATGCTGAACTCACACTTTACCGGGACGGCACGGCGGTGAGGAACACCACCTCGCTGGACGGTGCTTACTGGAACTTCACCGAGACGATTCCGTTCACCTACGGGGACGTGACGTGGGAGATTGAACTGACCTCGCTGGCCGGTTCAAGCGTGATTGAACCCGCCTCACTCAGCCGGACCTTCACGGTCGATTCGGTTCAGCCTCGTGTCATGGAGACCTCGATGTACCGGTACGACCACCGTACGCCGAGCCCCACGCAGGTGATGCAAGTCACCATCGCCGACCAGCCCGTTCTGCCCGGTGCCATGGACGCCATGGTCTGGAAAGAGTGGGTCGATGACACCAACCTCAACGGTTGGCCCGATGCCGACGAATTCCATGCCGTG
>MDTE01087191.1_pt1 | contig 10330 bp, 10 predicted proteins | sample 811231 | NCBI WGS metagenome assembly MDTE01 (sample SAMN05326651, study PRJNA326480) | marine metagenome | isolation source: seawater | place: Indian Ocean: Red Sea | collected 2010 | reverse complement strand
TGGTGCGTTTCAAGACAAAGAGTATGGGGAGTGCCTTTGCCAATTTTCCTATCCAAGAAAACTGGAAAAGCTCTAATAGACGATGAAGTTTTTGAAAATATTGCGAAAATTTTTGAAAAAGAAGGTTCCGACTGTTGGTTTTCTGATGAAGATCAAAAGTTTTTAGGAAAAAAATATAATTCGGAAGATTATGAAAAAATGAGCGATATTGTCGAAGTCTGGTTTGATAGCGGATCGACCCATTCTTATGTGCTGGAAAAAAGAGAAGATTTAAAATGGCCTGCATCAATGTATTTAGAAGGGTCAGATCAACACAGGGGGTGGTTTCACTCCTCACTATTAGAGTCATGTGGAACAAGAGGAAGAGCTCCTTTTGAAAGTATTTTATCTCATGGTTTTGTAGTTGATGGAAAAGGGCTTAAAATGTCTAAATCTACTGGAAACGTTATTTTACCCGAAGAAGTTTTGAAAAAATATGGAGCAGACATATTAAGAATTTGGGTAGCATCATCTAATTATGCAGAAGATCTAAGAATTGATTATTCAATTTTAGATCAGCATGCAGAATCTTATAGAAAAATAAGAAATACCTTTAGGTATTTACTTGGAAATATTCAGGATGATTTTATTGATAAAAATTTTGAAGATTTAAATATTGAACAACTTCCTGATCTTGAAAAGTATATGTTGCACAGAATTTATTTAATGAACAAAAATTTTTATAATTATTTTAATTCTTATAATTTTCATAATTTGTATAAAGAGTTGTTGAATTTTTGCACAGTAGATTTATCTGCATTTTATTTTGATATTAGAAAGGATAATCTATATTGCGAGCCAATTAATTCTCCAAAAAGGAAGCATACTGTAACTTTATTAAATATAATTTTGAATTCTTTAATGAAATGGTTTGCACCAATTTTATCATTTACAACTGAGGAAATTTATAGGCTTGTTCGAAAAACAAGCAAAAGTATTCATTTAGAAAAATTTTTAGATTTTCCAAAAAAGTTTGAAAACAATGAACTGTATTCAAAATGGGTTAAATTACTTAAGATTAGAGATGCTTGCAATTTAAGTATTGAGGAAAAAAGAGCTAGTAAAGAAATTGGCTCTAGTTTAGAAGCTGAACTACTTATAAAACTCAATGAAAGTAATCAAAAGATTGTAAAAGGAATTGATTTGTCTGAACTTTGTATTACTTCTTCAGCCAAAGTTGTAAAAAGTGATTTAGATGAAATGATTATTGAAACAAAAAAAGCAGAAGGAGAAAAATGTCCTATTTGTTGGAAAATAACTATATCACCATGTGAGCGACCTAATTGTAATTTTAAATGACAAAAAAATATTATTTAAATTTTTTTTTTGTATTGATTGTTTTTGGTATTGATAGAGTAAGTAAATTTTTAGTTATTAAATTTGCGGGAATTAATAATCAGCTGAATATAAATGTAACACAGTTTTTAGACATTAATTTAATCTGGAATGAAGGAATAGCTTTTGGGCTATTTTCTTTTGATCAAAATATTTATTACAATTTACTGACAATATTTATTTTTATAATTATATTAGTTATTATTTATTTGATGTTTAAATCTCAAGGTTGGGAGAAGTTTGGTTATTTATTAATAGTTGGGGGATCTTTAGGAAATATTTTTGATAGGGTTTATTATTCTGCTGTACCAGATTTTATAGATATTTATTTTAATAATTTTCATTGGTTTATATTTAATGTTGCTGATATATTCATTACAATGGGAGTAATCATTCTTATAAGTTTAGAAGTTTTTAAAAAAAAAATATGAATAAGTTTCTTACATTTATAATTATTTTATTATTTTTATCTGCCTGTCAGTCAGCTAAGGATGTACTTACGTTGAAGAAAAAGAATACTGCTGATGAATTTTTAGTGGAAAAAAAAAGCCCTTTAGTAGTTCCACCAGATTTTGATAAATTACCAACTCCATCAAATAAAGAAGACATAATTTCATCTCAAGATGAACCAATTGGAAAATTAACTGATAAAAATGAAAAAAAACTTTCAATAAAAAAAAATTCAAGCTCTAAAAATAAATCAATTGAAAGCACAATTTTAGATAAGATTAGATAAATTAAATGTTTTTTCAAACAACCAATATTAAAAATTTTTCACTTAAATATAAATCAACAGCTTTAAAAAATAACATTAAAGCGTCATTAAAATATTTGATTAGTAGTAAAAGTCATATTTTATCATCTATGAAAAACAATTATAGGGACTCATACGATAAAAGATTAATTTCAAATTTTAAAAAGTATAAAAATATAAATTTAATTGGAATGGGAGGTTCATCTTTAGGAAGTAAAGCGATTTATAATTTTTTGAATCTTAAAAAAAAGAATTTTAATTTCATAGATAACTTTTCAAATATTGATTTAGCTTCAAATAATGAAAAAAAAGTTAATCTAATTATCTCAAAATCTGGAAATACTCTTGAGACTATATGTAATTCAAATATTTTAAGTAATTCTAAAAAAAATATTATTCTTACAGAAAAAAAAAACAGTTATTTGTTTAAGTTAGCGAAAAAACTAAAGGCAGAAGTGGTTCATCATAATAATTTTATTGGTGGCAGATATTCAGTTTTGTCAGAAGTTGGAATGTTACCAGCAGAATTAATGGGATATAAGCCAGAAAAATTTAGAAGATTAAATCAATTAATTAAAAATGATAAATTTTTAAAATTAATTATTGAAAATGTCACAAATATTCTTCTTCTGGCAAAAAGAAGTAAAACTAATTCAGTTATTTTAAATTATGATGATAGATCAAATGATTTGTTTGGTTGGTATCAACAATTAGTAGCCGAGAGTTTGGGAAAAAAGAATATCGGAATTTTTCCAATAATATCTTGTATGCCTAAAGATAATCATAGTACAATGCAATATTATCTCGATGGTATAAAAAATGCTTTTTATACTTTATTTTTTGTAAAAGATAAAAGTTCAAAAAAAATTAAGACAAATGATTTAATAAGTTCACACTTATTTTTAAAAAATAAAACTTTAAATGACATTTCATTTTCACAATTCTGTGCCACAGAAAAGGTCTTTAAAAAAAAACGTATTCCTTTTAGAAGTATTATTGTTAATCAAAGAAATGAGGAAACTTTAGGAGAATTATTTACATTTTTTGTCCTAGAGACTATTTTGTTAGGAATGGCTATGAAAATTAATCCTTATGATCAACCAGCTGTAGAACTAATAAAAAAAGAGACTAACAAAATTTTAAAATCTAACTAATTACAAAAAAAAATATTTGATATACCGTAATTTCTTTTTTCCAAAATATTAGTTTTATTGGTAATTTTTACATTGTCGTTTTTGTGTCTATGCATAATTATAACACCATTTTTGGCGAGTAAATTTTGTCTTAAAATTGTTTCAATTATTTCGTTTATTCTTCTCTCTTTAAAAGGTGGGTCAATAAAAACGATATCAAATTGTAAATCTATTAGTTTATTTGAATTAAAATATTCAAAACAATCTTTATGAAAAATTTTAAAGTTTTCATTATTTTTGAGAATTTTAAGATTTTTTTTTAAAATATTTATAGCCTCTAAATAACTCTCAAAAAATATAACCATTTTAGCTTGATGTGATAAGCATTCAATTCCAAAAGATCCAGATCCTGAAAATAGATCAAGAACAATTGATTCTTTTATATCAATATCTATTTTTTTTGAGTGTTTGATTAAATTAAAAATTGATTCTTTGACAAGATCTTTTAATGGTCTTGTATTTCTATCTTTTGGTAAAATCAATTTTTTACCTTTATAATTTCCTCCAATTATTCTCATTAATCAATGACTTTAAATCCAATATCTTTTCTATAAAATCCATTTTCCCAATCAATTTTTTTAATTAAATCTAGGGCAATTTTTCTACTTTCTTTAAAACTTTTTGATTTTGTAACGATATTAAGGACTCTTCCTCCGTTAGAAAATATTTTTGAATTATGTAACTTTGTTCCAGCATGAAATAGAAATTCATTTTCATTTAATTTAATTTTTTCTAAATTTTTAATTTCTTTATTATTTTCAAATTTTTCAGGATAACCTTTAGAGCACAAAACTATTGAAAGTGCTTTATCATCGTACCATTCCAGATTTAGTTTGTTTAATTTGTTTTCAATTACTGCCTCAATTACCTCAAAAAAATCAGTTTTAAGCCTTGGAAGAATAGTTTGACACTCTGGATCTCCCATTCTTACGTTATATTCAATTAAGTAAGGCTCATTTTCTACAATCATTAGTCCAGCATATAAAAAACCTTTATAGCTAGTATTTAAATCTTTTAATGCTTTTATAGTGGGTTTAATAATCTTATTTAAAATTTTCTCATTAAGATTTTCATTTTCTAAACGGGATGGTGAGTATGCTCCCATACCGCCAGTGTTAGGACCCTTGTCACCTTCTCCTACCCTTTTATGATCTTGAGCAGTTCCAAATTTTTTAATTGTGTACTCATCAGAGATCACAAAAAAACTCATTTCTTCTCCTTTTAAAAATTCCTCTATTAAAACTTGATTTGTCTTTCCAAATTTTCCATTAAAAATTTCTTTAACAGCTATTTGGGCTTCGTTTAAAGTTTTACAAATATAAACACCTTTTCCTGCTGCAAGACCATCTGCTTTTACAACTAATGGATATTGGGTTTCTTTTAAGTAATTTTGAGTATTTTCTAGGTTGTTAAAAACACCAAATTTAGCACCAGGGATTCCATATTTTTCGCATAATTTTTTTGTAAAAATTTTAGAACCCTCAAGCTGTGACGCAATTTTATTTGGTCCAAAAACTTTAATATTATTTTCTATAAAAAAATCAACCATTCCCTCTACTAAAGGTTTTTCAGGTCCAATAATTATTAAATCAATTCTCTCAGTTATAATAAACTTTTTTAATAGCTCAAAATTTTGTAAGTCTAAATTAACGTTATTTGCTATTGAGTAAGTTCCAGCATTACCAGGTATACAGTAAATTTTATCTACTTTTTTTGAGATTTTTATAGCTTCACATAAAGCATGTTCTCTTCCACCACTTCCTATTATTCCAACTTTCATATAATGATATATAAACCAATTATGTTTAAAAAATTAGCTAAAATTAAATATTTACCGAATAAATTTGAAATTATTGAAAATGGTGATCATGTGATTTGTGCGATAACCAGAAAAAAAATTTCACTAAATAGTTTAAATTATTGGAGTGTGGAAGATCAAGAAGCCTATTATTCATATAAAGAAGCCCAAATAAAGAGAGAAAATACTAAATAATTATTTCCATCTATTATGTGTCCAAATCCACTGGTCAGGATTTATCAAAATCATTTTTTCTAAAATTTTATTTAGTTTCAATGTTATAGATGAAATATTTTCATTTTTATCAAATTCTAGTGGCTTATGAATTTTTAGTTTAAAAGAGTTATCTTCAGACCTCTCTATATACACTGGCACTACTTTTGTATTAAATCTTTTTACAAATTGAGCTGGTATTGTAGTTGTAAAGGCTTGAGCGCCAAAAAAATCTACTTTAATTCCCTCAGAAACTCTTTGATCTATCATTAAAGCAATTGAAGAACCATTTTTGAAATATCGTAAAATTTCTCTTGTACCTGATACACCTTTCTTAACTTGATTTTTACAAATATAATTTGTTCTTATTTTTTCCATCAATGGATTTAAAAATTTATTATTTAGAGGTCTGTAAATAGCTGCTAGATCAATACCATATTTCTCGATACTCATAGCCATTAATTCAAAATTATTAAAATGTCCTGATACAAATATTACTGGTTTTTTATTTGCTTTTATTTCTTCAAGAAAATTCTCATTTTCAATTGTAATGAGTTTATTAAGTTTTGATATTCTAAAATTCTTTATAAATGCGTATTCCGCAAAAATTTTTCCATAATTGGTCCACATACTTTTTAATATATTATCTTTTTCATCTTCATTGATAGTTGGGAAAGCCTTAGATAAATTTTTTTTAGATATAATCTTTGATCTAAATTTTGGACCAACCAATAAAAAAATAAAGGATGAAATTTTACGTGATATTTTTAAACCTAAGACTTTGTATACAAAATAGAAAAAAATTATAAAAATGAATTGAATAAAGTAATATATACTTTTCATAGTTTATTTTTCAAAAAATTGATTAGATTATCTTCTTCAGATATTTCTAAATCTATTTTTATATATTTAATATTATTTGTAAAACTCGTTGGAATTTTTACGAAATCTTTTTCGGTCGTAATTATTTTTAAATCTAAATCGTTTGATTTACTCAAAATATTTTCAAAATCTTTATGTTTATAATTATAATGGTCTGGAAAAAATATTTCATAGTCAATAATAAAACCTTCTTTTATTAAGAAATTTTTAAAATTATTTGGATTTCCTATACCACAAAATAGTAAGTATTTTTTTTTGAGATTAAAATCATTTAGATTTAAAATCTTATATTTTGTAAAAAAAGTTTTTATATTTGAATTTTCTATTTTTATTTTTTCCAATATTTTTTCTGATTTAGATAAATTGTTTCCTTTAATAAATACAGCATCATATTTTTTAAGACTTTTTAAATCTTCTCTGAGAGGGCCAGAAGGTATTAATTGACCATTTCCTATCCATTCATCAATATTAAAACACACAAATCTTAAATCATAATAAGTTTTCTTATCCTGAAGTCCATCATCAAATATTATTAAATCTTTTTTAAATTCGATAGCTGACTCGATAATTTTCTTTCTCGTTTTTTCAGTTATAAAATTTGTATTTTTTTTTAAGATAGTATGCTCATCTTTTTCACTTTCATAGAATTTTTTAGCTGCAACTACATTAAATCCAAGTTTTTTGGTGATGTTATATAATTTAACTGTGGTCGGGGTTTTACCTGTTCCACCTATATAAATGTTTCCAATGCAAATAGTTTTAATATTATTATTTCTAACTGGATTAGATCTATCTAAAAAAATATTACTAATTTTGAAAAATATTGTGAGTGGAAAAAGTAAAAAAGAAAAAAAATTTGGTTTTTCTAAATCCCAAAACTTTGGTTTTTTTATATTCATTTAGTTTTTAACAAATAGTTCATCATACGTTTTTTTTAAAATTTGATCTCCAATTATTTTAATCTTATTCTTAATCTTATTTGGACTATCTTTTCTTTTTAAAAGGACAATTAATTTATTAACTAAATCTTGTTTATTTTTAATATAAATAGAAATATTGTTTTTTCTTAAGTATTTATATATTTCTCTAAAATTATCTACATTATAACCACTAATAATAGAGCAACCGAAACGAGCAGCTTCAAGAGGATTTTGTCCGCCATGATTTATTAGAGAGCCGCCTAAAAAAATAATATTACAATTTTTGTAGAATAGCTTTGTTTTCCCATAAGTGTTCACTAAATAAATATCTGTATCAGGTTTAATTTTCTTTTTTGGTTCATCAATGTGAACTTTAAGATCGATTTTTTCTAAATCTTTTTTAATATCATTACATCTTTCAATATGCCTAGGAATCACAATTGTGACGAGATTTTTTACCTTTTTTTTCAAAATTTTATGAGCTTGTCCAATAAATATCTCTTCGCTATCATGAGTGCTAGATGCACACCAAACTTTTTTAGAGGATAGAAAATTTTTTAAATTTTCGTTGATATCTAAATTTTCTGACTCGGCTTGAGAATATTTCAAATTACCAAAAAATTTCACTTTTTTGAAATTTAATTTTTTAAGATATTTATAAGACTCCTTACTTGATGATAAACATAAATCAAAATTACTAAAAATTTTTCTCGAAAAATTAGGAATTTTTTTCCATCTTCTGAATGTTTTATTTGTAATTCTTCCATTAATTAGAATTATTGGAATTTTTTTTTTCTTAAGATTTATAATTGTATTTGGCCAAAATTCTGAGTCTACAAATAAAGCTTTCGATGGCTTCCAATAGTTTAAAAAATTTTTTATCAAGTAGCTGTTATCGATTGGAAAAAATTGATGTACAACTTTTCTAAATTTATTGTTTTTTATAACTTTTGATGAACTAAGAGTATTCGATGTTAATAATATTTGTTTGATTGATTGATCTTTTTCTAACTTTTCAATTAGCGGTATTATACTTTGTAACTCTCCAACGCTTGCACCATGAAACCATACAAGCTTTCCTTTTTTTCGTTTTTTTGAAAAATAGCCAAATTTTTCTTTAAATCTTTTAGTATCTTCTTTTTTTTTTAAAAATCTGATTATTAAAATAATTGGCGAGATTAAAACTATTAAGTTTATTAAACACCTATATATAAATAACATTAATTTCTTTTAACTTGTTTTTCATAAAAATTTTTATATTCATTCGAAGAAATTAATAAATCTTCGTGTTTTCCTTCTCCCACAACATCTCCATCGTTAATTACATATATTTTGTCTGAATTTAAAATAGTAGAAAGTCTATGTGCAATTACAATTGTTGTTCTACCTGAGGTAAGATAATTTACTGCTTTTTGAATTTTGCTTTCTGTTTCTGCATCTAAAGAGGAAGTAGCCTCGTCTAATAATATTATCTTACTTTCTTTTAATAAAGCCCTTGCTATAGATAGCCTTTGTTTTTGTCCACCAGAAAGTCTAATTCCATTTTCGCCTATAATAGTCTCATATTTATCCGGAAGTTTATCAATAAATTCATCTGCAAATGAAAATTTTGCTGCTTCTTTAATCTCATCCATAGTGGCATCGGCTTTTGCATAAATGATATTATTTTTAATCGTGTCATCAAATAGTGTAGTATCTTGACTTACTAATGAAATATTTTCTCTTAAAGATACAAGGGATGATTTATAGATAGACTGATCATCAATTTTAATATCACCCGATTTAGCATCATAAAATCTTGGAATTAAATTTAATATTGTTGATTTACCTGCACCGCTATGCCCAACCAAAGCAGTCATTTTTTTTCCCTGAAAATTTAAATTTATTTTTTTTAAAATTTCACTGTTATTTAACGGATAATTAAATTTTACATCTTCAAAGGAGATTTTCCCCTCATTAACATTGAGATCGTTTGCATTTATTTCATCTTTTATCACAGGTTTATCATCAACAATTGGCAAAACTCTTTTTGCTCCAGATAGACCTTGGTGAATTACAATATTTAGTGTTGCCAACGATCTTACTGGTTGATAAGCCAACATCATGGCTGCTAAAAATGAAAAGAAATTGCTAACATCTAATTCATTGTTTGAAACAAGTTTTGCAGATATAAAAATTAAAAAAGCAATCATTATACCAGTCAAAAACTCCATAATTGGAGAAGCTCGCACATAAATAGTATTTATCTTTTGAGATTTTTCTTTTAAGTCTTCTATCATTTGAAATGCTCGAATTTTTTCAAAATTTTCTTTTTGAAAAACTTTCATTAGTTTGTGATTTTTAAAAATCTCGATAAGATAAGCTGTCAAAATTCCAGCTTTATTCATCTGTTGAGTCACAATTTTTCCAATTCTTTTTCCAAGTGTCCTTGCTGCTATGCTTGCTAAAGGTATCATTATTATAGCTACAAGAGACAATTTCCAATTTTGATAAAACATCACTCCAAGTAAACCAATTAATGTGAGACTGTCTTTGAACAAATTTAAAATAGCTGTGCTTACTAATTGTGTGATCATTCCAACATCATTAGTTAAATTTGTAATGAATTTCCCTGAATGCTTACTATCTACTAATTGTGTATCTGCTTTTATTAAAGCAGAAAACATATCCCTTTGAATATCTCTTCTTACTTCCTCAGAAACTTTTATCATTATAACTTTTGCTAAATACAATGAAGCTCCTTTGGTTGCGAATGCTAATACAATTAATAAAGGAATGATGACCACAAGTGATTTATCTTGCTCTAGAAATAAATGTTTAATTGCTGGATCTAAAAGATATGCAACTGAAGAAGTGCTAGCAGCCAATAAAACAGTAAAAAAAACTGAGATTAATATTTTATTTAAATATTTTTTTGTATAGTCTTTATATAATCGTTTTAATATTGCAATATTGTTCATAATTAAATTTTTCCTGCTACTAAAGAAATCAAAATTATCAGGCCTAAAAGGTTATTGGATTTAAAAATTTTTAAACAATTATTTGGATCATTAATATTAAGTTTTTTTATTTGTATAAATAACATATGAAAAATAACGAAAGTGACTCCAATGAAAAAAAATAAGTTAAGCTTCATAATCCAACCAACTGAAATCAAACTTATTATAAATGTTATATAACATAATTTTAAAAATAC
>MDTE01203570.1_pt1 | contig 10331 bp, 12 predicted proteins | sample 811231 | NCBI WGS metagenome assembly MDTE01 (sample SAMN05326651, study PRJNA326480) | marine metagenome | isolation source: seawater | place: Indian Ocean: Red Sea | collected 2010 | reverse complement strand
TACTATTTCTTGTTTATATCTATCTAGATGAGATTAATAGTTTTCTCTAAAGAAACAAGTTTTAATTAAATTTATATACTAATTATGAAAAACATTTTATTCAATTTATCAGCTTCAGCAGTAGCTTTTTACATTCCATTTCAAATTGCATTATTAACAGATATAGGTTTGGTTAAAAATGCTGTGCTTATAGCTTTTGTTATACAATGGGTGTTATTTATTCCAGCATATTTAATGCAAACAGAAAAATTCTATGATCTTTCTGGAAGTCTGACCTATATATTGATTATTAGTTATGTATTTTATAAATCATCTGAATTCAATTTAGGAAATCTTATTTTATCATTATTTATTATAATATGGGCAGTGAGATTAGGTGGTTTTTTATTTTTTAGAATCAAAAAAGCAGGTGAGGATAAGAGATTTAGGGATATTAAGCCTTTGCCAACAAGATTTTTTATGACGTGGACATTACAAGGAATGTGGATATCTATTTGCTCAGCATGTGCTATTACTGCCATGTCAACCTCTGAAGGAATATTAATGAATAAATTATTCTTTGCTGGTGCTTTTATTTTTATTTTAGGATTTTTAATAGAAGTGATTGCTGATAATCAAAAAACTAAGTTTAGAAGAATTCCTGAAAATAAAGATAAATTTATAACTACTGGTTTGTGGTCATATTCAAGACATCCAAATTATCTAGGAGAAATTATTTTATGGACAGGTGTTGCAGTAATATCTTTCTCTTCATTGTCAGGCTTCCAGTTAATAACATTAATATCTCCAATATTCACATATTTATTATTAGTTTATATAAGTGGTGTTAGATTGTTAGAAGTTGCTGGAAATAAGAAATGGGGTCATCTTCCAGCATATCAAGAATATAAAAAGAATACCCCAACTCTTTTTTTTAAAATAAAAAAATGAAGGAGTTTTATTTAAATTTTCCTCATAAGAACTTTAAAAAAAGCATAACTAATACTATATTATTAAATAGTGATTCATTAAGTTATCATAAAACCTTAAATGAATATTTCCCCACACCACTTCATAGTCTAAATAATTTATCTAAAAGTTTAGGTGTTAGAGAAATATATGTTAAAGATGAGTCTAAAAGATTTGGTTTAAACGCATTCAAAGGATTAGGTGCTTCTTATGCAATTCACAAACTTCTTTCACAAAATCCAAATATATCTACATTTTGTACTGCAACTGATGGAAATCATGGCAGAGCAGTAGCATGGGCAGCATCTAAGCATAAAAAAAAATCTGTAATTTTTGTTCCAAAAGAAACATCAAAAGAGAGAGTTAATGCGATTGCTAGTCATGGAGCAGAAGTTATACAATTAAACATGAATTATGAAGATTCATGTAAATATGCTTCAAAAATCAGCAATAAAAGTAACTGGCAGTTGGTTCAAGATACTTCCTGGGAAAATTATGAAGAGATACCTGCCTATATTATGAGTGGATATATAACTCATTTACGTGAAATGGAGAGTGATATAAATATTTTAAATAAACCAAACATCGATATTGTTTTTCTTCAAGCTGGGGTAGGTAGTTGGCCAGCTTTATGTATTTGGTACTACATAAATAGATATAAAAAAAATAGTCCCAAACTTGTATTAGTTGAACCTTATAATTCTTCAGGAATATTACAATCTCTACATTCAAATAAAAGAGTCACACCATCTAGAAATATAGGAACAATAATGGCTGGTTTAAATTGCGGGATTCCTTCTAAAAGTGGATGGGAAATTATAAAAAGTGGATGTGATGCTGCATTAAGTATTTCAGATGAATACACTAAAACAGCAATGAAAACACTGTTTTATCCAATTAAAAATGATAAAAAAATAATTTCAGGTGAATCTGGTGCAGCTGGACTAGGAGGACTAATTAAATGTCTTGATAATAAATTTGATGATTTAAATTCACATATTGGTTTAGACTCAACCTCCAGAATATTAATATTTAGCACAGAAGGCGATACTGATAAAGATAGTTTTAATTCAATAATTAATGATAAATAATTTGACTATAACTATTATTTTATTTAATATTAAATATGAATCATAATCGTCCAATTATTACAATTAAATCAAATGGTCCAATATCTATAAATGGAGATGTAATTCTTTTAGATGAAAATGGAAATGAAATAGAACATAAATCTAGATTTTCCCTTTGTAGTTGTACAAAATCTAATAAAATGCCTTTTTGTGATGGATCTCACAAAAATCAATAACAATAGTCACTAATCATATTATTTTAATATGATTATAGCTTTTGCCTTAATAAATAATATGGGATTAATAAAGTCTGTGAACTAAACGATAGTTATATCGATAGCAGCTTTACCTTTTCTTCCTTCACCTTCAGAATAATTAACTTTATCACCTTCTTGGATTGTAATTCCATTTAAAGCTGTAACATGAACAAAAATATCTTGTTCTGTTTCATCATTTGTAATAAAGCCATATCCTTTAGACTCGTTGAAAAATTTAACTGTTCCTGTCATTGAATATAATTTGCCTGCAAATGTATACAAATAATAATAATATCGTATGATTATTTTCGTAATTTTATTCTTAATTATCTATTATTTTATGAATAAATCAAATTATCTAATAATATTATGCTTTTTTGTTGTTGCATCTTATTCCCAAAGTAAGGTTGAAATGATATATTTTGAGAGTGCTAATCCATACTCTTTTAATGATGTAATTACAGATTTGGATAATCAAGAAAAACAGGAGGTTTTTGGAAAATTAGTTATACCGAATGACACAATAAATAGTAATAAAAAATTTCCTCTCGTAATTGGAGTTGCTGGAAGTCTTGGTTGGGGAGAACATCATTATAAATATTTAAAAATGTATCAAGAGATGGGAATAGCAACTTTTGAGTTAAATAGTTTTAAGAGTAGAGATATAAGCTCAACTGTAGGTACTCAAAATACAATAACTATGGCTGCAATGATACTTGATGCTTATAGAGCTTTAGAAGTATTAGCAGAACATCCAAGAATTGATAAGAACAAAGTTTCAATTACTGGATGGAGTCTTGGAGGGGGGGTCACTTTATTTTCTGCTTGGTTGCCACTTAAAGAGGCAATTAATAAAGAATTGTCATTTGTATCTCATTTAGCATATTATCCTCCATGTTTTATTGATCCTGATAATGTAGATTTTTCAAATGCTCCTATTCATATTTTAATTGGAGAATTAGATAATTGGACTCCCTCAGCACCATGTCTTGATTTTGTTGAAAAATTAAGTTATACTGCAAATATAGATTTAACTATATATAAGGATTCATATCATTCATTTGATAGAGAATCACCAATAATTAGAAGAGAAGATGCATATAATTTTAGTGATTGTATATTTAGATTAGATGAACAAGGCAATGTGTTAATGAACTACCTGAACATCCCTATGTCAAATCCATTTTTACAAAAGATTGGATTTATGATGTGTGTTACCAGAGGTGTTGATTTTGGCGGGAATCCTGACGCAAGAGTTAAATCCTTTGAGTTTAGTAAAGATTTTATGCAAAAAACTTTATTAAATTAATTTATGGAGAAAGAATATAGAAATTTTCTAATTTTTTTAATGGTATTAATCCCTTTAGTAGGTTCAATTTTTAATATATATGCATTATTCTTGATCTTACCATTAGGTTTTCTATTTAAGAGAACTAAATGACTGTTTTGATTAGAATTATTAAAGCTATACTTATAACAAAAATTCCAAAAATATCTTTCAGTTTATCAGAAGGTACTTTTGTGTTATAGTGTTGTCCAATAAATATACCCAAAATAGCGATTGAAGTAAATAATAACAAAAAATTCCAGTCAATCACTTTACCCCAAACTTCTACAGATCCTATAAAACCTAATAAAGATTTTAATGAAATAATAGCAAGAGAAGTCGCAATTGCCTGTTTCATTCTAAGGTTTGCCAATATAACAAGTACAGGTACTATAATAAAACCTCCGCCGGCCCCAACAAGTCCTGTAATAAAACCAATTAATGTTCCTTCAGTTAGAATAATAAGCTTATTAGGTGCGATTGTTTTGATGTTTTTAATTTTAACAAGTGTTTTTGGAGATTTTTTAACCATAAAAAAGCCTGCTATAAGCATCAAAATAGAAAAAAGCAGCATTATCAATTTTTCTTTTGTTAGGACTATAATTTCGCTGTTATATATAATTTCAGGAATTATACCTAATATGTATTTTTGAGTTATATAAACAGAAATAATTGCTGAAATGGAAAAGAATAATGTAGTATCAAGATTAATAAGGTCATCTTTCAAATTTTTTACTGAACCTATCAAAGATGTTGTGCCTACAATAAATAATGAATATCCAGTAGCTAATACTGGATTAACTCCAAAAATATAAACAAGAATAGGAAGTGATAGTATTGAACCGCCACTACCAATTAAACCTAATATTATCCCAACTAAAAATGCACCAAAATATCCTAATAATTGTATTGGATCCACTATTTATGATTAAAAATAATTTATGTTAATATAAGTTTAATAATTGAATAAATAAACAGGATTTAAATATCTTTATTAAATATATAATCCTATACAATTGAAAAAAAAGAATTTTTTTTTAATATTAATCATTTTAAATAGCTTTTGTCTTTTTTCACAAGAAATATCAATCAAAATTGTCGAAATAAAATCATTAGATACTAATTTAGTTAATAAATCTAGTTTTTCATTAAAACAAATTAAAACGAGTGGTCTAACAAATAAAAAAAGAAAAAACTATTTTAATTACAACCTAGATTTTGATTTTCTATCTAATGATAATGTAATTGATATAACCAAATCTACAGATTTGGTTACTCCTACATGGAAAATAAAACAGACCTTCAGTGAAGGTGGACAAAATAAATCAAAATTTAAAGCAGACTATTATTTAGGTAATATTGAAACTAAATCAAAATATATTATTATAAAATGCAGAGATCATGAATATGTTGATGGAGATAGAATTAGATTAATGTTAAATAATTCTACTATTCATCCTAATATTACTTTAACCTCCTCTTTCTATGTAGTTGATATTGATTTAGATGAGGGGTATAATAATATTGATTTTATAGCTTTAAATGAAGGAGATTCAAGCCCTAATACAGCTCAGCTGGTTATACTTGATGAGAATGGTGTACAGCTCTCAAATAAAAAATGGTTAATTTCTACAGGCTATAAAGCTCAGCTGGTTGTGTATAAAAAGTAGTTAAGTATTTAGCATTACAGGCATTACTAACATAGTTATTTCTTCACCTTTTGCATATCCACTTACAGGTTTTAAAATTCCAGCTCTATTCGGGAGACTCATTTCTAGTCTTATTTGTTCAGATTCTAGGTTGTTTAACATTTCGATAATAAACCTTGAATTAAACCCTATTTCAATATCCTCACCTTTATATTCACAAGTTAATCTTTCTTCAGCTTTATTACTAAAATCAATATCTTCAGCAGATATATTTAACTCAGCACCTGCAATTTTTAATCTAACTTGATGAGTTGTTTTATTTGAGAAGATTGAAACTCTTTTTAGAGAGTTTAAAAATAGTGTTCTATCAATGGTTAGTATATTAGGATTTTCATTAGGAATTACAGCTTCGTAATTAGGATAATTACCATCAATTAGTCTACATACAATTATTAAATTATCTAGAATAAATTTAGCATTAGACTTGTTATACTCAATAGTTACTTTAAAATCGTCGTCTATTATTGTCTTTAGAAGATTTAAAGGTTTTTTAGGCATAATAAATTCTGCTACTTCTGAAGCAGAAACATCAGCCCTAGTATACTTAACTAACTTATGTGCATCTGTCGCAACGAATGTTGAGCTTTCACTTGATAATTGAAAAAATACACCACTCATTACTGGTCTAAGATCATCATGCCCCGCAGCAAAAATAGTGCTATTAATCGCTTTCAGTAGAATTTTGCTGGATAGACTTGCAGATGAAGGACTATCTAGTGTTATAGCTTTTGGAAATTGTTCCCCATCTGAATATGCCAGTCTATATTTTCCATGATTTGAGTTTATTTCAATAATATTGTTTTCCTCAACTGTAAATGTTAATGGTTGATCAGGAAATGTCTTAAGAGTATCAATTAATAGTTTTGATGGTATAGCTACACTACCTTTACTTTTACTATCAACTTCCATCGATGAGACCATAGTTGTTTCTAAATCACTTGATGTTATTGTTAGTTTTGAACTGTCAATATCAAATAAGAAATGATCTAAGACAGGGATGGTATTATTTACATTAATTACTCCACTTAAAATTTGTAGTTTCTTTAATAATGCACTACTAGATACAATAAACTTCATTATGAAATATTAATAAAATTAAATTACACAAATATATTATAATCAGATAAAATACATAAAGAAACTTATCAACAGAAAATTAATTATTTTATAAAGTTTATAGTTACAGAATCATATATTTTTAAACCTAATAGTGATGCTGCAGTGCCTACATTTAGGGGGTTGCTTTTGTATATAGCAATCTCTAGATAATTTGATGAATTAAATAAAACCATAGACTTCCCTTCATCACTCCTTTTTTCTTCAGGAATGCTAAAATCTACAATCTCACTATAATTTTTATAAATTTTATCAAATTTGAAATTACGTACAGAAATTTCATATTTTCTTCCTTTACAACATTCATTAAATAAAGATTCTTTAATGTTGGTTACTACATTTCCATAATTATCTATATATATAATACTGCCAATCATTTGAGTCCCCTCATCATTTAAAAAAGGACTCATTGATTTGACAGATTTCATTTTTGAAATTTTTTTTCCAATAACTTCAGGTTTTCCTCCTTTTGATAAATGGCATGCTACTCTTGCAAAGGTTTTAAGTGTTGAGTTTTTAGATTCAATTTTATCGTGAATATTTATTTCATATATCCCGTCAGGTTTTATTTGATTACAGACTATACTCATAACTCCATTGTCAGCACAAATAAAATATTGATTATTTAATTTTACAACTAAATGTGTGTTTTCAGGATTTTTTTCAGAATCTACACCTATAATATGAATAGACTTTTCAGGGAAATTTTGATATGAATTTTCAATTATATATGCAGTCTCCATTATATTAAATGGGGATATCTCATGACTAATATCAACAATAACACTTTCAGGAGAACCTGATATTATAGCTGCTTTAATTTTAGCTAAATAATAGTCTTTTATTCCAAAATCTGTAGTTAAGGTAATTATTGACATTTATATTGTTGATATTTTCTTAAAAGATGTGCATTAAAATTATGTATTTTTGATATATAAATCTAATAAATCATTTCTATAATTTTATTTTGAGCAAATTGGATGAAAGAGTAATTAAAATAGAAAAAATTGACCCAAAAGATTTATTTGGTCCGAACAATAAATATATTAAGCATATTAAATTAAAGTTCCCTGAACTTAAAATTGTTGCGAGAGGCGATAAAATAAAAGCTTATGGCAGCAAAAAAGATCTAAATGATTTTGAGGAAAGAATTAAACAAATAATTAATTATTTCATTGAATACAATATTCTTTCAGATAATGAAATAGAAATGTTGTTAAGTAATGATAATGTGGATATTTCAACATCTAAAAACAGTTATAAGCCTATAATACATGGAGTTAATGGAAGAGTAATAAAAGCTAAATCAGTAAACCAAAGAAAAATTGTTGATGCTATAACTGATAATAACATGGTCTTTGCTATAGGACCTGCTGGTACAGGTAAAACTTATACTGGCATTGCCTTGGCAGTAAAAGCATTAAAACAAAAAGAAGTGAAAAGGATTATTTTAACCAGACCTGCATTAGAAGCTGGAGAGAATCTTGGTTTTTTACCTGGTGATTTGAAAGAAAAGCTTGATCCATATATGCAGCCACTATATGATGCGCTAAAAGATATGATTCCATCTGAAAAGTTAAAAAAGTTTATAGATGAAGAAATCATCCAAATTGCACCATTAGCATTTATGAGGGGTAGAACTTTAGATAATGCTTTTGTAATTTTAGATGAAGGACAAAATACTACTCATGCACAAATGAAAATGTTTTTAACTAGAATGGGTGTTAATGCAAAATTTTTAATTACAGCTGATCCTGGTCAAATTGATTTGCCTCCAAAAACAATTTCTGGAATCAAAGAAGCTCTTCTTATTTTAAAAGATACAGAAGGTGTTGAAATTGTGTATCTAAATGATAGAGATGTAATAAGAAATTCTTTAGTAAAAAAAATAATTGATGCATACAAAAATATAGAGAATACTAATTGAGCTTAATGAATAACACTATAGTTGAAACTAATTTTAGTTTTCCAAATCAAAATGAGTATTATAAGGGTAAAGTAAGGGACGTTTATAAATTGAAAAATGATTTGGTAATAATGATAGCTTCTGACAGAATATCTGCATTTGATGTTGTAATGCCTAGAGGAATTCCTTTTAAAGGTCAGATATTAAATCAAGTTGCTACACAAATGATGAGTCTAACTAAAGAGATTGTTCCTAATTGGCTTATTTCTTCACCAGATCCTAATGTGTCCATAGGTCATTTATGTAGGCCATTTAAAATAGAAATGGTAATTAGGGGTTATTTATCAGGTCATGCTGCAAGAGAGTATAATAAAGGTAAAAGAATATTATGTGGGGTAAATATGCCAAATGGAATGATAGAGAACGATAAATTTCCTGAACCAATTATAACTCCTGCGACTAAAGCAGAATTTGGTAATCATGATGAAGATATTAGTAAAGAAGAAATCTTATCAAAAGGCTTAGTTTCTAAACAAGATTATAATGTTTTAGAAGATTACACAAAAAAACTTTTTGAAAAAGGAACTCAAATAGCAAATCAAAGAGGCCTAATATTAGTTGACACTAAATATGAATTTGGAAAAACTAAGGAAGGAAAGATTGTTTTAATTGATGAAATTCACACTCCTGATTCTTCAAGGTACTTTTATCTTAAAGGATATAATGAAAGACAAATAAACAAACAGCCTCAAAAACAATTATCAAAAGAGTTTTTAAGACAATGGTTGATTAGTAATAATTTTCAAGGACTTGAAGATCAAGTCGTCCCAGAGATGAATGATGAGTATATTAATTTAGTAAGTAATAGATATATTGAATTATATGAAAATATAACTGGTGAAAAATTTATTAAAGCAGATAATTCAGATATAGAAAATAGAATTAGAAAAAATATTAATGAATATTTAGAATTAAATTTTGGGAATTGACAAACTACTTTCCGATATCTCATCATTTATATGGGGATTCCCGTTAATAATATTACTTATTGGGGGTGGAATATATTTAATTTTATCTTCTAGATTTATTCCTTTTAAATATTTTTTTCATGCAATAGATATTGTTAGAGGTAAATATGACAACTCTAATGATCAAGGGGAAATAAGTCATTTTGCTGCACTCTCAACTGCATTATCAGCGACGGTTGGAATGGGTAATATTGCTGGAGTATCAGTAGCTATTTCAATAGGAGGTCCAGGCGCTATTTTCTGGATGTGGGTTAGTGGAATAATTGGAATGTCAACTAAGTTTTTTACTTCCTCTTTAGCTATTATGTATAGAGGTAAAGATTCTAAAGGTAATATACAAGGAGGTCCCATGTATTTTATTGTTGAAGGTTTAGGAAAAAAATGGAAACCGCTTGCTATTTTTTTTAGTGTATGTGGGTTGGTAGGGGCTTTGCCCGTTTTTAACGTCAATCAATTAAAACAGGCTATAAATGATATTTTATTGATACCAATGGGTTATCAGGTAAGTTTTCAATCAGATTTTATCATAGGTTTAATTTTAATAATCATAACTTCATTTGTAATACTTGGGGGATTGAAGAGGATTAGCTCTGTTGCTTCAAAGCTTGTCCCATTTATGGTTTTAATCTATATGATGTCTGTAATTACAATAATCATAATTAACATTGAAGATCTTCCATATTATATTAACTTAATTTTTTATGATGCATTTACAGCATTAAATTTTAGGGGCGATTCAGTGACCGGTGGAGTTATAGGATCATTAATTGTATTAGGAATTCGAAGGGGTGCTTTTTCAAATGAAGCTGGTATTGGGATGGCCCCAATGGCTCATGGTGCTGCTAAGACAAATTCACCAATAAAAGAAGGATTAGTTGCTATGTTAGGTCCTGCAATTGATACGCTTTTTGTATGTACATTAACTGCACTGGCTGTATTAATTACAGGTGTTTGGCAAACAGATTTAAAT
>MDTE01176127.1_pt1 | contig 10331 bp, 3 predicted proteins | sample 811231 | NCBI WGS metagenome assembly MDTE01 (sample SAMN05326651, study PRJNA326480) | marine metagenome | isolation source: seawater | place: Indian Ocean: Red Sea | collected 2010 | reverse complement strand
TCATTATCTATGTCAAAAACTGCTGCATCGGTATCTTCGTATTTATTGTCCTTTTGTAAATCTAAATTTTTTACCTCATCAAAACCCTTATTTTTGTTAGAAAGAAAAACTTTACCTCTTTGGAATTTGGCACCTCCAATAAAAAAATCTTCAAAACCATCATTATTGAAATCAGCCTTAACTACAGCTGGCCCTTCAAATGATAGTCTTTCTGGAATTAATCTATCCTTTTCATAGTCATAATATTCAATTTCTTTATGTTTAACAGGAAGGTAATTAATTTCGAACTCTTTTGATTTTTGGATAACAACTTGACTACTTTTTGTTAAATCATTTTCACTTTTAGCTATAATTATCTTTCGATTAATCTCCTTAATTATTTTAGATTCTAAAGAACCATCTGGCCATCTTACAACAAGGGAATCAATTTCATTATTTTTACCCAATCCAAAAAAAACATTATGTGAAGAGGAGGATTGAAAACCTCTAGTAATTATGTCTTCCTTAACAAGTTTTTGGTTTTTTAAGTATAAATCTATTCTTGCCCCCCTTGTTAATGGATATTGTTCATTCCCGACTAGTTTAATTGAAAGGAAGTTTGATTTCTCTGTGAGATTTTCAAGAATGGTAGCTTCGGAATTCAAATTATTAAGAACTATATCTAAATCTCCATCAAGGTCCAAGTCAGCATACGCAGCGCCGTTGCTGTAGGAAGGAACCCCAGTATTATCGGGGTTTACTTTTTTAAAATTTAGATTTCCATTGTTTTTAAAAAAAAGATTGGGGATTTTAAGCGTAGGCATCTTGTCAATAAGTTTTTTCTTAATTACATCTTGCCTAGAATTGTTATACTCTGTAAAATCTGTATTGCTCAAGTAATTTATGTAATCCAAATCATTGGGTCGTTTTAATATTCCATTTGAAATAAAAATATCATCTTTCCCATCAGAGTTAAAATCTTGTAATAAGACACCCCAACTCCAGTCTGTGGCGTGGGTGTTGGTTTGAATAGCAACTTCAGAAAAGGTGTTATTTCCTCTATTTATCTGCATATGATTTCTTGAAAATTGCTGCTCAAATCCTAAATCTTTTTTAATTCTTGAAATTTTGTCTAAATCTTCTCCCCCTGATTTTAAAAATATTTTTGAATCATAAGGCATCATATCAGTTGTAAATAGATCCAGCATTCCGTCTTGATTCAAATCAGCTACATCAACTCCCATGGTAAAATGAGATGTATGACTCATTGAATTTTTTATTGACTCTGTAAATGTTTTGTCTTTATTATTTAAATATATGTAATCATTTTCATGAAAATCATTACCAATATATATATCTAACCAACCATCATTATTAAAATCAGTTGTTGTAATTGCTAGTCCGTAGCCTAGAGGGCTGTTATAAATTTTCGATTCTTTAGTGACATCCACGAACTTTTGATCTTTTTCGTTTAATCTGTTTTCAAAAAACTTATCACCGGATAATTCATCTGTTTCTTTTCGTTTTTTCGAACTTCCATAGCTTCTAACAGTATGGATTGCATGATTCATCAAATACATATCTAAATCTCCATCCCTGTCATAATCAAAAAACGTGGAATGAGTTGAAAAGCCAGAAAAATCTAAACCTAATTGAGACGAACTTTCTGTGAAGGTCATGTCTTTATTATTGATGTAAAGCAAATTGTGTGTTCCTTTCGGGCTAAGCGGACTAACTTTGCAGATATATATATCTAAATACCCATCGTTGTTTATATCCTCAAAACTAACACCATTAGACCAGGAATTTTCTATTTTAATTCCTGATTTTAGAGTAATGTCCTTGAATTTCAAATCCCCCATATTAAGATATAACCTGTCTGGAACCTGATTTCCTGAAAAGTATATATCTTCTAATCCATCATTATTAATATCTCCAATTGCAACACCTCCTCCATTATAATAATATAGATACTCTATTATATTTAGCTTAGTTTGATACTCTAATTTATTATTGAAATCAATTCCAGTATCTCGGTAATTTAAAGTTCTAAAATTAATACTGCTTTTGTCCTTATTTTCTGGCTTACTGCAAGAAGAAATAATTATTAAAAAAAGAATTGTTAAGGTAAAGTTACATTTATAAAAGCCCATTATTGAAAATTAAATACTTCCATTTCTTCATTATTCTTTGATACAAAAATTGAATTGTCAGAAATTAAAATATCTCTGATTTCTCCTTTCACAAAAAAACCTTTACCGTCTTTGTGGTACTTAAATTTAAGATCACCTAAATTTTCTAAATACACTCCGTAAGATGCATCGTAAATGCCAACTTCTGGTTTAACATCATAGAGATTACCACCAAGCAAAATATCTTCATCTCCGTCCTTGTCAAAATCATAACTATTGATTGAATAAACAGGACTAAATTGTACTTCTTTTGGAATGCTTATTTTCTCAAATTCAAATCCTTCTTTATGGATGTATATTGAGGTTTCAAGTGTATTTACTGAGTGAATATTAGATTCATTGAGAGTTTTTTGGTCGAAAATTTTAGTTATATCTGCCGTTTTAAAAGATTCATAATCAGGGAATTTTTTCTTCAAGCTTTTAATCTGATCAATTAAGTCGTGTCGTAATGCATAAGGATAGTCTTTTCCGTTTTCAGCTTCAAAACAAATAATTCCTTCTCCAAAACCATTTTTATCAAAATCACTAAAATAAAGCTTTAGCGGTCTAGACTTACTGGCATTAAATCTTGAATTCAAACCATGATTACCAACAATCAAATCGTTTTTACCGTCATTATTTAAATCAGTAATGTGAATTTTGTTCCACCAACCCTTTTCGTCTAATAATGAATTTTGAATTGGATAAAATCTTGATCCTTTATTTTTGAAAATATTTACACCCATATATTCTCCAATTATAATAAGATCTAAATTCCCATCAGAGTCAATATCCTCAAATGATGCATCGGTAATCATTCCTATATCAATTAGATTTGGGGCTATTTTTTTGGTTTGATTTGTAAAGTTTCCTTTACCATCGTTGATTAATATGAACCCCGAACCTGGTAAACCATAGTTGCCTATCTTAAGTCTTTCCCCTACAAACAAATCTAAATCTCCGTCATTGTCAATATCACCAGATATTACCACGCTTGTACTTATTTTATTTTCAATATCAGGTAAATTTTGATTTGAGTCGGTAAACTGACCTTTCCCATTATTAATTAATAACCTATCATACAATAGCTGAGAATATATAGAATGCTCAACACTACCGCTGGAAAAATATAAATCCAAATCACCATCGTTATCTGCATCAAAGGGTAAAATTTCTGAATTTTCTATATTTTTTAAAACACTAAAAATTTCATTATTTTTTTTATCTAAATAATAGTCAGATCCCTCATTGATCAATATTTTGGGGAGTTCACCTTTTGATGAAGAAATAATAATATCCTCATTTTTGTCTCCATTAATATCTCCTTTTGTCATTTTAGGACCTTCAGAACTACACATATGATATATGAGTCTTTCTCTGTTAAAGTCAACAAAACTACTTTCATTATGAACGATAGTTGGCTGAATTTTTGTTTTTTTAAACAAAGGTTTTGAAACCTCATTGTTATCAAATTTCTTTGAAAAACCTACTGCATCCTTTTCATTTAGTAATATGGTTTGATTTGCTTTGACATCTTTTATTAAAGTTTTTTTACCGTAAGGCCAAATTACTTCGATGTCAGCTGTTGTACTTGTTCCAATTCCAAAATTTGGTCTTATGTCAACTGTTGACTGAAAACCTCTAACAGGCTGTATCTCCTGAGTTTGAATACCATTTTTAGTTTTAACATTAATTTTAGCTCCTATTGCATTTATATTGTTATATAGACCTTTTAATTCAAGTTTTAGATAATTATTCAAATTCACATTTTTGTTTTCAAAAACAAAAACTGGCATGTTTACATTATTCACTATCAAATCTAAGTCACCATCATTATCTAAATCACCATATGCAGATCCGTTGGAAAAGCTTGGTAGATTTAAACCCGAATTGGTGTAAGAATTAAAATTAAGACCATTTAAATTCTTGTAGGCATGATTCGGTACTTTTTCCGAAGGAATAATTTCAATTAACCTTTTATAATCAACCTTATTATTCATAACTATTGACTTTACAACTTCGTCATTAGATATATATTGTAAATAGTCTTGGTCAGTAAGATCTTTATAAATTCCATTAGCAATAAATAAATCTTTATATCCATCGTTATCCATATCATAAAAAAGTGCTCCCCAACTCCAATCTGAAGCCTCAACACCTGCAAACCTTCCGATTTCACTAAAAGTTTGATTTCTATTATTTAAATGCAAAACATTTCGAGTGAATTGATGGTAATATCCGTTTTTTACAACATATTGATATTTGTTCCAATCCTCAAAGGTTGTAACAGACTTAAGTCTCTCATATTTTGATGGAAGCATCTCAGTAACAAAAATATCACTGAAGCCGTCATTATCAATATCGGCAAGGTCCGCTCCCATTGATGCCCCACTGATTGATTTCATTTGACTTGTCAAATCTTCAGTAAATGTTCCATCTTGATTATTAATATACAGGTAGTCTCTTTCAAAAAAATCATTGCTTACAAAAATATCTTCCCATCCATCTCCATTAGTGTCTCCAACTGTAACTCCGAGCCCAAATCCAATAACACTTCCATAAATATTTGACTTTTCACTAACATCTTTAAAAACTCCATTTACATTTTCCATTAATTTATCACCACCAAGTAAATCTCTTTTAGGTCGTTCATTTTTGGTTAAATTAAATGATCCTATGGCTTGATATGAGTTATTTAAAATATATACATCTAGGTCTCCATCTTTATCGTAATCAAAAAAACTAGCGTGTGTGGAATATCCTTTATCGTCAAGATTATACTTTGAAGCAGATTCGTTAAAAGTCAAGTCTCCATTGTTTATAAATAGTTCATTTTGTTTATTATCTCCTTTTATATCTCCTGAATTACAAACATATATATCCAAAAAGCCATCTGAATTTATATCCACCATAGTAACGCCTGTAGACCAAGCCTTAGTGCCACCAACTGCTGCGTCATCCGTTATATCTTCAAAAATGAAATTTCCTTTATTCAAATAAAGTTTATTTTGGTTTTGATTTGAGGTAAGATAAAGATCTATTAGACCGTCATTATTTATATCGCCTAAAGCAACTCCTCCACCATTATAAAAGTTTCTGTATTTATATACATTAAAGTCATTATCAAATGCTAAATCATTTGAGAAATCAATTCCTATTTGCTTGTTGTCCCTAAGGTTGTAAAGTTGTGTTTTGTTCTGACAAGCTCCCAAAAGTAAAATCAATAAAAGAATAGTTAATTTATTCATACTTACCACTCATATCTTCTATTCTTACTGCAACGTCCTTGGAGTTTTGCTTAAAAGCAAGTATTCTTCTATTGCCATCAATTTTTACTTCTGTGGATAAATTATTTTTAAAATCTACCTTAAAAAAATCATTTCCAGGAAACCAATCTATTAATGAATCTTTAATTTGTTTTAAAAGAATATCGGAGGACAATTCTTTATTCCAATCTGACCAACCGGTGAAATAAAATCTCATTTCCATTCCTCTCATTATTTTTTTATCATTAAAAATACCATTGAACGACATTTTAATATTTGTTCCCTTTGCAGGAACTCTTTTTGATTTGAGAATCATTTCTGGATTCAAACTTCTCTCACCAGAGACAATTTTTTTTTCTTTGTTGAGTTTATAACAAATATCAAAATAATCTTCTCTTGATTGACCGATTTGCATACCAAAAATCAAATCCTTGTACTCTTTTTTTGTATTTAGTTCATATTTTAAAACCTTGGAATACTCGGACTGGGATTGACAACAAATTAATAAGGTTAAAAATAATGATATAAGGCTAGTTTTTTTCAATTTTAAAAAATTTTGTTTTTTCATTGTTTATTCCAACAGCGAAGTTTTTTTTGTTTTTGTAATTAAAAACTTCAAATTTACGTATTTGACCCTCAATTTTTAAGGACTCTAAATTTGAATAAAATATAGAATCATTTGAAATTTCTATATCTAACAAATATCCCTTTGAGGCGTCTTGCCTTCCAAACTGAGGTTTGATATTATACTGATTACCTCCTATTAGAAATCTTGAAAAATTACCTTTTTTAGACAATAGCTCAATATCATACATTGATGAATAATTTATTTCTGGTGGTAATGAAAACCGTTGAAAATTTCCATTTTTATTTAAAAATAAAGATGTTTCTAAAACATTTATATCCAAAACTTTGGAGCTCTGTAAAATCTTCTTATCAAAAAGCTTGTTGATTGATAAATTAGAATAGTCGCTGTAATAAATAATTTTTTTCTTTATAGAAGGTAATTGAGCTATCAGTTCATCCTTATCTAGTATAGGATAGTATTCTCCATCTATTTCATAGCATATTATTTGTTCTTCAAAACCATTTGAATCGAAATCATTGACATACATTTTCATGTTTGGTTTAAAAAAATTATTACTACCATAATTGACAGCAACAAAATCTAAATCACCATCCTCATCCAAATCAACTATTTCAAGATCATTCCATAACCCGTTTGATTTATCAAGTCCATAATCTTTAGTTTTATCTATGAATTTTTTTTCTTCATTTATAAAGATTTTAATAGACATCCACTCACCTGCAACAACCAAATCTAATCTACCATCTGAATTAAGATCAACCCACTTAGCAGTTGTAATAAGCCCCATATTTTCAAAAGGCTTTATTCTAATGTATTCAAACTTGTTATTACCTATGTTTTTATATAATCTTCCAGATACAGGCATTCCGTAGGTATCTACATTATATCGTTCCCCAACAAAAATATCTATTAGGGAATCATTATTGTAATCTCCAACTGCAATGGTTCCAGTTGAAAAAGGCTTATCAAAAGGGATTGAAAAAGCAGACAATATAAAATCACCCTCCCCTTCATTAATATATAATCTGTCATTTAGATTACCATCATATCTTGAAAATGATCTACCTCCTGATGCAACATATAAATCTAGATCTCCATCATTGTCACTGTCAAAAAAAATCGCATCGGTATCTTCTGATTTTTTATTACTTTCAAAAGGTTTATCAATTTTTTTATATGATGAATTATCTGACAAAAAAAGCGAGGATATATGGTTTTTTGATGAACCAATAAAAAAATCAGGTATATCATCATTATTTAAATCAGAAGAAACGATACTGGGGCCTTCATTACTATACATTTGTGGTATAAGCCTTTCTTTATTAAAATCAACAAATTTATTTTCATTGTGAACATGATCCAAAACATCTATCTCTTTGAAAATTTTTTCATCTTTTGATACTAACTGGTTTGATTTATCATATTTCTCAATATTTTGCTGTTCGATAAAATGGTTTTTATTGGTTTTTAAATTATATAGCTTAGAAATCTGACTGTTTGGCCAGGAAATTATTAAACTATCAATGACATCAGTGTCTTTAACTCCAAAATGGATTTTATTTGAAATCGAAGATTGAAAACCTCTAGAAGGAAACTGCTCAGACATACTAAACTTACCCTTTCCATAATAAATTTTAAGTTTTGCACCGATTGCATTTTTATTATTATTGATACCTTTTAAAGTGAAAGATATACTTTTAGAATTATTATTGTTATTCTGGTTCTTATAAACAAAAGATTTCATGTTGACATTGTTAATAATTATATCCAGATCACCATCGTTGTCCAAATCTCCAAAAGCCATTCCATTACTGAAACTTGGAGTGCCAAAACCCCACTTGTCTGTAAATTCAGTAAAATTGAAAGCACCATTATTCTTATAAATATTATTTTTAACTGCATTGGATGGCATTATATCAATTAATTTCTTTATAACCTCATCACCTGATTTCATTAGATTTGATATTCTCTCCTTATTTGCCATATAGGCTAGATAATCTCTATCTAACAAATCCTTAAAAATTCCATTTGAAATAAAAACATCTCTTAATCCATCATTGTCCATATCAAAAATCATTGAAGCCCAGCTCCATTCTGTTGCTGCAAGACCTGAATATCTTCCTATTTCTAAAAATCCAGAGTCTCCATAATTTCTTTGAAGTACATTCCTGGGATATTGATAGAAGTAGCCTTTAGATACAGCTAGTTGGTGTTTGTCCCATGAATCATAGACCGCCTTTGTTTTTTTTCTTTTTAACGACTTTGGGAGCATTTCAGTAACAAATAGATCGGTAAGCAGGTCATTATCAAGGTCTGCAGAATCGGCTCCCATTGAACCAAGGGACATAGATTTAAAATAGTGTTCAGAATTTTCTGTAAACGTTTTATCCTTATTATTTATATATAAATAGTCTTTTTCAAAAAAATCATTGGAAATAAATAAATCTGTCCATCCATCGTTGTTAAAATCACTTAAAGTAATACCCAAACCAAATCCTATATTACTTGAAAAAATATTTGATTCTTTAGTTACTTCAACGAACTTGTTTCCAACGTTTTCGAAAAATTTATTCCCCTGACCATCTGGATCAGGAATTTTTCTTTGATCTTCAATTAGATCGTATCCTCCAACGTTTCTAAATGAATTATTTAAAATGTAGCAATCTAAATCTCCATCTTTATCGTAGTCAAAAAAAGCTGAATGAACAGATAAACCAGTAACAGCTAGGTTATATTCTTCGGATTTCTCTGTAAAGGTTAAATCTCCGTTATTTATAAAAAGTTCGTTGTTTCTATTTTTACCTCCTGGTGGACCAGATTTACAAACATAAAGATCTAGATATCCATCTCCATTTATATCGGCAAAAGTAGCACCCGTGGACCAGACATCACTGCAGGCAACGTCAGCCTTTGAGGTTATATCTTCAAACTTAAAATTCCCCTTATTTAGGAAAAGTTTATTATCAACAATATTTCCAGTAAAATAAACATCGATTAGACCATCATTATTTATATCACCTAAAGCAACTCCTCCTCCATTATAAAAATTCCTGTATGTATATGGATTAAGGTTTTCTGTATAATCTAATTTATTTTCAAAAATTAAACCCGACTGGTCCTCAAATCTTATAAATCTTTTTTCATTATTTGTACATGAAAAAAAACTTACTAAGAAAATGCACAACAGCTTTACATAAATTTTTCTCAAAGCTATCTGTTTTTTAAATAAAAATAAATCTATAATCTTAAATAAAAAAGGCCCCCCATTAGGGGAGGCCTTTTATTTAAATCAAAAAAATTGATTTTAGTATCCTGGATTTTGTTTTAAAGTACCATTGGCTGCTTGTATAGCATCAAATGGTATTGGGAAAATAGTTGTGTGTGCAGCAGAGGCAGGTTTTTCCCACCATGTGCCATTATACTTTCCAAATCTTATTAAATCCGTTCTTCTAACCGCTTCAGAAAACATTTCTCTTCCTCTTTCAGCTAAAAACTCATCTGCAGTTAATTCTGCAGCTGTGTAAAGATCAGCGTTGGCTCTAGCTCTGATAATATTTGTATCGGCAAGAGCAGCCGCTCCATCCCAACCACCACCAACTCTAGCAGCGGCTTCAGCTCTGATAAGGTAAACTTGACCTAATCTAATAAGAGTGAAGTCATTATCCATATCAGGTCTTCCAAATTGTCTGTAGCTAAATTTACCTGGTCTTGCACCACACTCTCTACATCCATCAGGAAAAATCTCATTGATGTAAGGAGTATAACTAATTGCAGGCTCTCCGTCATCGGTAGCATAGTCTAATAATGTGTTACCACCATAATCCTTTTGAGGACCTGCGATAAAACTTGCTTTCTTACGATCATCTCTATCATCAAACGAATTATAGAAAGCTTCAAGTGTTGAATAACCGTTCCATGGCTGAGAATCAAAATTCCAAGTCAATTGACTAGAATAATGAAGAGCCATCATTGCAAGGTTAAATCCATTGTTTACTCCAGCTTCATAGTTTACAGTCCAAATATGCTCTGGGTTACCAGCGTTGTTTGCAGCAAATACAGCAGCAAATCCTTCTAATTCAGCAGGATCTTCAGCAACTGATGGACGCTTTCCTAAATTGGTTACTTTACATCCGGCACCACATAGGGTATATCCACCATTATTGATGATATAATCTGCAGCATCGTGAGCTTCTTGATATCTAGGAGTTCCTGTGTAAACCTCTGCATTTAAGTATAATTTTGCAATAATACCTAAAGCACCAAATCTATTAATTCTATAAGCATTTTTATCTGTGCCTAGAGGGCTAGCAGATAAATCCATTGTAG
>MDTE01172440.1_pt1 | contig 10331 bp, 11 predicted proteins | sample 811231 | NCBI WGS metagenome assembly MDTE01 (sample SAMN05326651, study PRJNA326480) | marine metagenome | isolation source: seawater | place: Indian Ocean: Red Sea | collected 2010 | reverse complement strand
TTATTGACCGTAGTGAGATAAAGAGTGTGGAACCGGCTGGTAGCGGGGTCGTTCTCACAACCGATATCGACATGGCACACGCTATGGTTTGGCCCTGCATGGTTGACTGTCATACTCATCTAGACAAAGGCCAAGTCTGGTCCCGGAGTCCAAATGCTGATGGGAATTTTGATGGGGCCAGCCAGGCGGCATACAGAGAATCTATGCGACCGGCATTCACAACTGATGTGTACAAACGCGTTGAGTTTTCGTTACGTACAGCCTACGCACATGGCACATGTGCAATTCGCTCTCACGTTGATGGAAACCCCAATAATTTCAGTCAAGTATTTGACCAACTCACGGAACTTTCAAATACCTGGGCTGATCGTATAACACTACAGCTTTGTCCTTTTTCTGACATATCGGACAGTATCGAATGGTTATCTTACCTAGCCACATGTGCTGCGAAACAACCATATGGTGTGTTTAGTAGTTTCGTCTATCCAACACCGTGCCTGGATGCGCAACTTGATACTGTAGTCCAGCTTGCAGATTCCAAAGGGTTGGCGCTGGACTTTCATGCCGATGAGAACCTTAATCCAGAATCTCATTGCTTGCGCGCTATTGCACGTTCCGTACTTCGCAACAAATTTGATGGCCCGGTCTTGGTCGGACACTGTTGTGCCCTGTCCACTCAGCCAGCGGAGGAAGTAAGCAAAACACTTGACCTTGTTGCCGCAGCTGGCATCGGCATAGTCGCCCTACCACTCTGTAATGCGTATCTCATGGATCGGCATCAAGCGCAAACACCACGTAATCGTGGTACTGCACCGGTACATGAGGCACGTAGTCGAGGCATTGAAGTTGCTATCGGATCCGACAACGTGCGGGATGCATTCTACGCATATGGGGATCTCGATGTACCAGAACTATTTCGAGATTCGATAAGAATGATGCAGTTGGACCATCCTGTTGGTGATTGGCCAGGGACTGTAACCTCAACTGCTGCGAAATTGATCGGTGAACCTGAACTGGGAACAATCAGGAGTGGTTCTCAAGCTGACTTGGTACTGTTTGAAGCGAGGAACTGGAGTGAGTTTGTTGCTCGTCCGCATTCTAGTCGGATCGTATTACGATCAGGGAGCATGATCAACACGACACCGCCAGAATTTTCTGAACTGGATCACTTACATGAGTTTTCGATATGAGCCGCATCGATGACCTAATTCAAATGATTCCGGATATTCCGGTGAATACGACAACAAAGTCACTTCGTACCAAGAGCAGGGATTACTTTTTCTGGTCACCAATATTGAAGGAAAAACTGGATCATATTGTCGCCGATGCTGTTGTGTCGCCAAGAGATGAGTCGGATGTAAGCAGAGTGCTTTCAGCATGCTGGGAACTTGACATATCGGTCACACCCAGAGGTGGAGGAACTGGCAACTACGGGCAAGCGATGCCGCTTGACGGTGGTGTTGTCCTGGACATGATGAATATGAACAGGATTAAATCGGTGGGAATGGGTACTGTAGTGGTTGAACCGGGTACCCGACTAAGCGTTATTGAAGAAGTAACTAGACCACAACATGGACTTGAACTACGAATGTATCCATCAACTCTTGAAACAGCTTCCATCGGTGGCTTCATTGCTGGTGGGTCGGGTGGTGTGGGGTCTATTCGATGGGGGATGCTTCGTGAGCCGGGCAACATTCTCAAACTAAGATTGTCGACAATGGAGCAGACACCTCGTTGTATTGAACTCACAGGCGATGCCATTGATGCCGCGGCACATGCATACGGTGTGAATGGAGTAATTACAGAAGTCGAGTTGTCACTTGCACCCGCTTATGACTGGGTCGAAATGTTAGTCAGCTATCGAGATTGGAATGCAGCGCTCGAGGCTGGCTGGGCGGTTACCCATCATGAAGGCCTATGGTTAAAGGAGTTGGCAGCCGTTCAACAACCTGCGCCACACAGATATTTTACCCGGTATCGAGAATATCTTGAGCCGACTGACAACACACTCTGCGTACTTGTGGCGCCAAATGCAGTATCGCCCCTGTTGGCTAATCTTGAGAAACTGGGAGGGCGGGTGGCCTATCGATCGGATAAATTGACGGAATCAGATCGAAAAGGTCTAACCCGGCTACATCATCTAACATGGAACCACACAACTCTTCAGGCTCGAAAAGTTGATCCTGATGTGACCTATCTTCAGGTTGGTATCCCCGTCGAGAATCCGCTTGATGTGCTAGGTCAGATTTCCAAACTATTTAGAGATGAGTTAATTGGCCATGTTGAATTTATTCGTGCATCTGGTCGAGTCTACGCGACCTCGCTTCCTCTACTCCATTACAAAAGCCCCGATCGATTATTGGAGATTTCACAAATGCTCGAGGATTTAGGTTGTACGTGTTACAACCCCCATACGTATAGACTGGAAGAAAGTAGTCACAGGGGTGTTAATAAAGCTCAACTTGAACTAAAAAAAGATCATGACCCCAAAGGATTGCTTAATCCGGGAAAGATGATCGCCTGGGAAAATGAACACTACGAGTATGACCTATCTACCCACCATCCTTATGAAGGATTACAGAGCAACAACCTGTGAAACCACTCAATCCCAAAACCATTCACCCACCCTTTGCTGATTATTCTCACGGAATCGAAGTACAGCCAGGGCGCATGGTGGTAACTTCCGGCCAACTGGGTGTTCGGGCAGACGGTACCATACCGGAAGATATCGAAAGCCAGACAAGTGTCTGCCTTGAGAATATTGAAGCTATTCTTCTAGAAGCTGGGCTATCTCGCAATTCCATTGTGAGGCTGAATGCCTATGTTATCGATCGAAAACATATGGAGGGATATATGAACGTGCGGGATAGGTTTACGGCAGCACTCAATTGCAAACCCGCCTCCACTTTGATGATTGTAAGCGGGTTTACCAGACCAGAGTTTCTTGTTGAGATAGAAGCACTGGCAATCGTGGATGCTTAGAATGCCACCGGCCCATTACTGGTATGAAATACCTACCACCCTGTTCGCTGGTGACACCAGTGATTGGATTGCTGTACTGCCTATTGCGGCTATTGAGCAACATGGTCCGCACTTGCCGGTTGGTGTTGATGCGATTATCTCTGAAGAAATGGTATCAAGGTGTGCTACGAAGATGCCTGAATCAAGTCAGGCGGTATTCTTACCGGTGCAAGCGATTGGTAAGTCTAACGAGCATGTCAATTATCCAGGTACGCTTACCATCGGCTGGCGCAGCGCGATCGAAAGCTGGGTTGAGATTGGCCAAAGCGTCTGTAAAGCCGGGGTTCGCAAGCTCGTAATAATTACAAGCCATGGTGGCAACAATCCAATAATGGCGATCGTTGCCCGAGAATTACGAGAGAAATTCAACATGCTCGTCGTGACGACTAGTTGGAGTAGCCTAGGTGATTGGGAGGACATATACGACTTCGAAACACCCGTAACAGATATCCACGGAGGTCTCAATGAGACCTCCGTGATGCTGGCATTGCGTCCCGAACTTGTCGATCTTTCAAAGGCGGGAAACTTCTTGAGTCGTCAGTCAGAGCTGAAGGCCGTTAACCACCACCTGGGACTCCATTCTTCAAATGCAAATATTGCTTGGCTTGCCGAAGACCTTAATACTGAAGGTGTGGTCGGTAATGCCAGTGCCGCGACTGCAGAACTTGGAACACGTGATGTTGACTCAATGACGCAAGGATTCTGCGAGTTAATTAAAGAAATACAGGGCACAAATCCGCCTTCGGTAAATTAATGACGATGGATACCGTCATACTACTCGCCCAGACATTAATGACGACATCTCTGGCAGGGTGGTTACTCTTTGGTGTGCTGGACAACTATCTCACACCATCACTCAATCGTGGGTTTGTCGGCTCGGTACTGACATTTGAAAGGCTTAAGGATATGTATCCGGAAGACTACGCCCGTGTGAGTTACCGTGAGATCAAGAACCCAGCCATTCACCGCGCGGTATTTGTAGTCATTGTGGCTGCTGAAACCCTGGTGTGTACCGTACTGTTTGTTGCCATCGTAATGATGTTTCGAGCGTTGTTCGGTTTAGTAGATCCAGACTCAGCGCGGACTATTGCACTCATAGGCGTACTTGGATTTACTTTAATTTGGGCTGCATTCTTGGTTTTTGGCAATTGGTTTCTCTTGTGGATGTGTCATGAGTGGGCACAGAACAGTCATTTCCAATTGTTGCTTTGGGGCATTGCAACCATGGTGCTCCTAGCGGTATCAACTTAAATAGACCTGATGATGAGGATTAGACCACTCACTCCAAAATTCGGTATGGAGATTTTTGACCTCACCTTACCAGAAGTGACTGAATCGACAAATTTTCCCGAAGTAAGAAGATTATTCGAGCAACATTCTGTTCTTCTATTTCGTAATCAGAAGGTCAACGATCTGCAACATCTGAAGTTTGGTCAGTTATTCGGCCCGATAGAAGATCGGCTTGTGGATGAAAGAGAACCAGGCGATACATATAAGATTCCCAAGGTATCAAACGTTCGTGAAGATGGTTCAATTATTGACGAATTGGACGAGCACACCCTTCACCTTAAAGCCAATTTCCAGTGGCATGCGGACAGTACTTTCATGCCTTCACCCGCCCTAACAAACATCTTAATCGCCAGGCTGGTTACAAGCTCTGGCGGCGAGACTGAATTAGCTTCGACACGTGTCAGTTGGTCGGTAATGCCGAAAAAATTGAAAGAGAGTATTCGCGGTCGTGGAATTTGGCATCGATATGCTCACTCCCGCGCTAAAGTAGATCCAAACTTAGCCAAATTGTCCATGTTTCATAAATGGAAAGACCAGCACTGGAAGTCCGTATGGACTAACCCTGTTAATGGTCAGGAAGCGCTGTACATTGCCAGTCATGCCTACAAAGTCGATGGTTACAGCAGTGCGCAAAGCGAACTCCTAATTAGCGAATTGATAGAGTTTTGTACGCAGCCACACTTTGTGTACTCCCACAGATGGAAGGTAGGAGATGTGCTGCTTTGGGATCAGCGAGCAGTTCTACACCGAGGTCGTCCATGGCCTTATAGGGAACCAAGAACTTTGTCCAGCATCTGTATATCTACGACCGAAACAGATGGACTCGAACAGATGAGGCTATCCGCCTAGTGAAATTTGCTATCAATATTATTAACTTCGGTGACTGTGGGGATGCCTTGACACTTGCTGAATTGGCTCGCACTGCAGAGGAAGTCGGTTGGGATGGATTCTTTGTATGGGATCACATTGCTTGGGATGGGCGGATTATGCCGATGGTCGATCCAGGGGTCGCTTTGACCGCGATTGCAACGAGTACCAATCGAATTCGCATTGGCGCTATGGTCACACCGCTACCTCGTCGTCGGCCTTGGAAGTTTGCGCGTGAAACAGTTTCGCTTGATCATTTATCATCTGGCCGGATGATAGTTGGCGTCGGTATCGGGGATGCTTTGGCTGAATTCAAATCTCTTGGAGAGGTAGCAGACCTCAAAACACGGGGTGCTATGTTGGATGAGGGGCTCCAAGTGGTCTGCGGGTTATGGCGCGGCAAACCATTTAGTTTTTCGGGAGAACATTACACAGTCAAAGATGCTCATTTTATTCCCGCGACACTACAGCAACCTCGCATTCCAATCTGGGTCGGGGGCAAATGGCCAAACAGAGCGCCTTTCCGGCGCGCCGCTCGGTGGGATGGAGTCTTCCCGATTCTAAGTGGCACTGATGTAAAGACTTACCCAGCACAGATTCAAGAAATGATGCAGTTTTTACTTGATCACCGGGAAAGTGATGATCCATTCGATGTCACGGTGCAGGGGACTACACCCGGCAACGATCTAATGCACGCTGCTGAGATCGTTGGCGAGTACGCCGATGCCGGGGTTACTTGGTGGCAGGAAGCTATTAATGAGAGTCGTCCCGATCTAATTAACCGGGCGAACAAAACATCCTGGTTAGACGCCGTTCGTTGGCGCATTCAGCAAGGACCCCCACGTATCTATCTGTCATGACTGACCACCGCATGCAGTGGAACGATGCCACGCTGATCGACCAGATCGTCGAAGGCACCAAAACCGCGACAGTCCGTCCACTGGAATCGAGCGAAGGACTCGACGAATACAACACCGCAATTCACTGCGGCGCCACTTATACCGTATATGATCGCGACCGGGTGTCGCGTTGCCACGTACGCATCACCGCCATCCAACTCGTCACCTGGGGGACAATTCCCGAGGCTCTGTGGCGCCGCGACCCAGCAGCATCGGGTCTGGTGAGTCTTCAAGCCTTCCGCACCGACCACTGGGACTACTTCAACCAGCCGGCCGACGATTTTGAGTTTCTGGCGCTCTACTTCGACCATATGATCAATTGAACTCGTGGTGACCCCGTTTTTACTCTTCCTCGACTGGGACCTGAACTGCCAGTTCGCAGGCCTGCTGTGGGCGCGAGAAGAACGTCTGTTCGCCGACGCCGGTCTTGATGTCACTTTGGTCTCACCCCGTGAGAATCCTGAGATCACTGTCCTTGACCTCGTGCTCGACGGCGGCCTCTGTGCCGGCTGCATGGAGGACAATCTGATCGTCCGTGCCGCGGCAGCCGGCAAGGGCGTGAAGGCGATCGGGGCAACTATGCAGGACTCGCCAATCCAGCTAATCACCCTCCGCGACAGTGGTATTCGCTCCCTGCAGGATGTCCCCGGCCATCGAGTCGCCATGCACCGAGACGGCATCCACCTTCTGGAAACCGTGCTGTCACTCCACGGCATAGACCCGATAGCCGTTGATTTTACCGTCGCCGACTGGACTCTCGAGCGTCTTGTCGACGGCACCTTTGCTGCCGTACAAGGCTACACAATGACCGAACCCCACTTACTAACCCGGAGTGGGATCGCCACCCGCCTGATCCCGATTCGCCATAACCGGCTGCACCCCTGGGCCCAGATGATGTTCACCACAGATACCGTGATTGCCGACCATACGGAGATTTTGCAAGGCTTTATTGCCGCTTGCCAGGAAGGCTGGCGTCAGGCCATGGCCGACCGTGAGAAGACGGCCGAAATGGTCGCTGCCAACTCCGATGAACATGATGACCCTTCGGAGAACATCCACATCCTTGCGCTGATGAAACGACTCGTCGCCGGTGACCGCGGGCCCGAGCACTGCGTTGCCACCGACCCCGATCGTTGGCGACGCAACCTAGCAACCTATGCCGCCTACGGCATGGTTAATCGCAAGCTCACTTATGACGACGTCGTCTGCGACCGCTTCATGTAGAATCTACGGGCCGATCAGGCTGCCGTGGAAGCTCATGCGGTAGACCGGCGTACCCTTCCACGAAATAGTCTCTTCGCCTTGGAAGCGGCAAAGATCGCCCTCGACCGTGTTGGTGTAGCTATAGGGGCCGTTGGCATAGGATGCCGGGCCACGCATCAAGTGCTCGGGATCGGGCTGGCCTAGCACCTCGCGCTGGAAGGCATAGATCTCGTCCATCGAGCGCAAGTCTGACAGCACCTCAGCGATGTAGTTCTTCATCCACACCACCACCCCGTCCCGCCAGACGATCTCGTGTCCGCCATACGGGTTTTGACCGGCATAACGATCGCGATAGCGCCACAACCCCTGATCAAAGATCATCTGTTTGGTCCCATCACCGACCGCCACACCATGGGGGATGGCATAGGTCTCACGCCGAGCCACCACAAGAAAGTCGATCAGATCGTTCAAGACCGGTTCTCCTTATCGAGAACAAGAACATGATCGGCGAGCTGTTCGCAGGTACCCCACCACACATCATCGAATTGACACATGTGCCGGAGTAGGCGTTTCAGCATCACCAGCCGGCCGGGCCGACCCATCAGGTTGGGGTGAAAGGTTGTTTGAAAGAGTCCACCGTATCGGCGTAGGCCGTCAAACTCTTCACGCCAGATCGTCTCGGCCTCTTCAGCGCTGGAGAGCGCGACATGGCTATCCCAGTAGAGCGACGAACCGAACAGCGCCCAGTCATCAAGCACCATGGAGATTGGAAGTTCCACCAGATCACCACACGACGTCTCGATGATCTGCGGTGTGTCATGCTCCATCAGGCTCGCATCGTATGACATGCCGAGATCGGCCATCAACTCCAGCGTGTACCCCTTCACGCCCCAGGCTGGCGCACTCCAACCGCGCGGTCGGCTGCCGCTGAGACGTTCCAGAATGGCCAAGCCGTGCTCAAACACGGCACGTTGTTCGGTGTCATCCAGGGCAAACACATTCTCGTGCATGTAACCGTGATGGGCGACCTCGTGTCCGTCCTGCAGGATCGTCCCGATCATCGCCGGATGCCTCTCGGCGACATGGGCCGGCACGAAGAAGGTTCCGGGAATCGCAAGAGCGCGGTGTAGGGCCAGGATGCGCGGCATCGCTGTGGTCACCCCATAGGCTGCCTCAGAGATCGCCGCAATATGGTTCACGGCGTTACGGTCCGAGGCCATGGGTCCCGCTTCACCATCAACGTGCCAGGCTAGCGTTACGCCACAGGATGCACCCCCAGGCCAGGTGAACCCGTTGACAGGACGAACCGTGATGTCGGGATAGACAGGTGAGGACAGATCGACCATGGCAAGATTCTAGGAGTTTCTGATGCTTTAGTGGGAGGACAACGGAGTTACTACTGTTGGTTTGAGTCTGTGGTACCGTTTAGTAACTGCTCACCACAGAAAAGAGCCTCCACACCACCGCCCAAGTGGTGCTTTTATCACCCTGACGTTCCAATAATTTGGGATAAACGGGTTTATTTGGGATAAGGCGGTCATAGTGTGGTTGCCTAAGTCATTGTTTTTATGGCGCGCCCGGAGAGATTCGAACTCCCGACCTCGTGGTTCGTAACCACGCACTCGAAAGCGCACTTCAGCCTATTAATACAGGGAATATTCTACTGCGTACCTCCCACTCAATATTAAATTTCTAAGAGTTTCCCACCTATAACGGTGGGATTCTATCGTTTTAGTGGGAGGACAATGGAGTTACTACTGTTGGCTTGAGTCTGTAGTATGAAGTTGTAATTCCCAGCCTCACATTACCTAAGCCATTAATTTGTTAAGTCCTATCAAGCCAATCTTCAATTGTTTTCAAAAACAAAGCTTCTTCTTCTATGTAAACCCAATGTGCACTGTTCTCGAATATCACTAACTCAGAGTTAGTTAATTTGTCATGCATAAGTAAGGACTGACTAACGGGCGTTATCCAGTCATGTCTTCCACATATAATCAGTACGGGTACAGTGATATCTACCAACTGATCGCGAACATCATATTGAGGTATCAAGTTTTTAAATGAATGCCTGAATGCTTCTGCTTTTGGCACGAGATCTTTTGTTGCTTCTGACAGCATATGCTCGAACTGTGCAAAGTTGTAGCAGTACAACGGCGCAAGATCAGTAAGAAGTTTATGGAATTCTGCATCAGTATCAACATTGGCATCTAGGGCCTTTTCAACAATTGGCATTAGTTCAGGTGCTCTCTTTTTCGCAACAATCCGAGCCTCCCTTAATGTCTCGAATGAAGGAGCTGTCGTAATCAATATCAATCGCCGTAGATTTGATTGGAATCGAAGCGCATATTCGAGGCCAGTAATACCTCCATAGGAGTGGCCGATAACAGTGATATCCTGAAGTTCTAACACTTCGCGAATCGCCTCAGCATCGTTGGCGAGATTATAGTGAGACATCGTTTCAATTCCCGGACAGGCGGACCGCCCGTTACACCGATGATCGTAATAGATAAGCTTAAGTTGATTCGCGAGTTTATTGAATGGACTATTTACGAAAACTGTGTGGTCCGCTCCAAGACCTCCGTGCATAACAAGAGCTGGATCCCCTTCCCCTTCAATCCGACAAAATAGCTCGACATCGTTAGCAGCAACCTTCATTATTTATAGCTCTTCACGAACATAATGATTATCTCTTACATGCCGAAACGGCAAATAGACAGGTTCGTAGCCAACAGGATGAATAACACTTGGAATTTCGTCGATATTGATTGCCCGAGATCCTTTACGCTGTCTTGGATCTGCTACCGGCACAGACCCAAGAAGCTTCTTGGTGTAGCTATGCTGGGGATTGTTAAACACATCCCTCCTCCCACCAATTTCTACGATTTCACCAGCGTACATCACAGCGACCCGATGCGCGATTCTTTCGACCACAGCCATGTCATGGGAGATAAAGAGAAATGAAATTTGTTGTTCTGCTTGCAAATCCATTAAAAGATTTATTACTTGTGCCTGTATTGTTACGTCCAAAGCAGCGACAGACTCATCGGCAAT
>MDTE01140207.1_pt1 | contig 10332 bp, 12 predicted proteins | sample 811231 | NCBI WGS metagenome assembly MDTE01 (sample SAMN05326651, study PRJNA326480) | marine metagenome | isolation source: seawater | place: Indian Ocean: Red Sea | collected 2010 | reverse complement strand
TCCATTAATTATTAAGAATGGCAAATAAAACAATTTACATTATATATGTCAATATTAAATTTATTTGTTTGATTATGAAAAAACCTATTTTTTGGGAAAAAGCAAAAAAGTATTTAATAAGAAAAGATAAAAAACTTGGAATAATTATAAAATCATATCCAAAAGATTTTCTTTTTTCTAAATCTGATCCTTTCTATACTCTTGCTAGAGCAATAGTTGGTCAACAAATATCAGTAAAAGCAGCTGATGCTGTGTGGAATAGATTTGAACGCAAAGTTGAATCTGTGATACCTATTAAAGTACAAAAAATGCATTTTATGACTCTAAAATCTTGCGGGCTATCAAAACAAAAAATAACTTATATGAAATCACTTGCTAAGTCGTTTTTAAATAAATCAATTGAGCCCAAAAAATGGAATAACTACTCTGACGAAGAAATAATAAATGAATTAGTTCAAATAAAAGGTATAGGTAGATGGACAGCTGAAATGTATTTAATTTTTAACTTGTGCAGACCAGATGTTTTTCCAGTAGATGATCTAGGATTGATAAAAGGTATTTGCAATTGTTATAAAATGAATTACCCAATAGATAAAGATCTGGCCAGAGAAATGTCAAAAAAATGGAAGCCTTATAGGTCAGTCGCAACCTGGTATTTTTGGAGAAGTTTAGATCCTATTCCTGTAGAATATTAAAAATGAAAAAAATTGACATCTCATATGCTTCTAAATCAGAACATAATATTGCGCAAAGAATGCTTATTAAAACGATCGAACAGCTCACTGGAAAAAGAAAATTACAAAAAATATATAGCGCCTATTCAGAGAAAAATGACGATCCTAAATTTTTTTGGACTGGAATACTTAAAGCTATGCAAATTAATATAGTTGACAAGTCAGTTAGTGGAATAAAAATTCCAGAAAAAGGATCTTTGTTGATGATAGCAAATCATCCTTTTGGAATTATTGATGGTATAGTAATGTGTTCCTTGGCATCAGAAGTTCGATCAGATTTTAAAATACTTACTCATGAAACGCTTAAGTTTGCTCCAGAACTTGATAAATATATATTACCAATTGACTTTAATGAGAAAGATAAAAGTAAAGTTAGAAATAATATAAAAACATCAAATAAAGCTAAGGATCATTTAATAAAAGGAGGATTGCTTATAATTTTTCCATCTGGAAGTGTATCTATTGCTAAAGATCTCAAATCCGGAGCAAAAGATGATCAGTGGAAAAAATTTACAGCAAAGCTAATAAAACAAACTAAAACAGATGTTTTGCCAGTTTATTTTGACGGTAAAAACGGCTTTTTATATCATATTTTTGCATCGAAATTAAAAAATCAAACTTTAAAATATTCTTCGTATTTACATGAAACTAAAAAAATGATTGGAAAAGATATTGAAATCTATCCGGGGGAGATTATGAAATATGATTTTCTCAAACACATTGATGGAAGAGATGAACTTACAAATTATTTAAAATCAAAGACTTATGAATTAGGAAAAAATAAATAAATGCCACATTATTCAGTTTATAGCTTTTACAGATTTAACTTAATTGGTGAGAATGAAAAAATAAAGAAACAGATTATTTCTTTTACTGCAGATATGAAAATAAAAGGTACAATTCTTCTGGCCAATGAAGGTATTAATGGTTCTATTGCCGGAAACACTAACGAGTTAGATTTACTAATAAGATATCTCAAAAAACTTTTAAAGATAAGAAAAATAAATCTAAAAATGAATAAAATAAACTTTATTCCATTTAATAGATTTAAAGTAAGAATAAAAAAAGAAATTGTATCATTAGGACAAGGCAACATAGATGTAAGTAAAAATTCTGGAAAAATTGTTCAGCCAGCAGATTGGGATAGAATTGTTCAAAATAAAGAGTTTAAAATCATTGATACTAGAAATAAATTTGAAATAAAAATTGGTAGTTTTGCAAATTCCTTAAGCCCTGGGACAACTTCATTTAGAGAATTTCCAAAGAAATTTGATGAGCTAAAAATAGACAAAAAAACAAAAATAGCGATGTTTTGTACAGGAGGTATACGCTGTGAAAAAGCAAGTTCTTACTTGATGAAAAAAGGATATAAAAATGTGTACCAGTTGCATGGTGGAATTCTAAACTATCTTAAATTTAAAAAAAAACAAAATACTACTAAAATGTCCTGGGAAGGAGATTGTTTTGTTTTTGATAATAGAGTAACGATAGATAAGAATTTGAATATGGGAAAATATAAGCAATGCTATGGATGTAGAAGACCCATTACTAAGAAAGATACAAATTCACCTTATTACAAAAAAGGAATTTGTTGCCCTTACTGTCACAATGAAAGATCCGAAGATCAAAAAATGAGATCAGCCACAAGGCAAGCTCAAATTGAAAGAAGAAACTTTCGTTAACTAGACTTTACGACTAATTTTTTAGATGTTAATTCCACGAATGAATTCAAATAGATTTATTTTATTAAATAAATAACCTTTTATACCGTAGTTTTTTGCACACTGTATATCAGTTTCTTGATCGCCAATTAGAAAGCTTTTAGATTTATCGACGCCCCACTTAAGCTCAGCAAGTTTAAGCATACCAATATTAGGTTTTCTTAAACTTTCTAGATGTTCATATTTCTTGTTTTTGATTTCTGGATGATAAGGTGAAAAGAAAAAATCATCTATTAAGGTATTTTTTTTTCTCAATTCATTATTTATATATTGATGCAAAAGTATAACATCTTCTGAAGTATAAAATTCTCTTGAAATTCCAGACTGATTTGTGATTACAAAGATTTGGTATCCTTTACTTTTTATAAATTTTATAGTTTCTATTGCTCCATCTATCCATTCAAATTCCTTAATACTATGAACATAGCCATTATCTTTATTGATCACTCCATCACGGTCAAGAAATGCAGATGGCTTATCCATTTTTTTTTATTTTTCTATCCAAATTACTTATTTTGGTTTGCAAAAATTTCTTGTATTTTTTTAAGTCCTCTTGTGAAATTATATAACCAATACAGTCGCGAGAACCACATAAACATTCATGATCAGTGTAATCTTCGTCAAAACTATATCCATAATCATAAGTAAGCTCCTCACCAATAAAAATTTTTTTTATCGAAGAAATCCATATCTTATTATCTTCGATACTTACCTCACAATTTGGATTACATGAATGATTAATAAACCTTGCTTTATTTCGTTTTACAAAACCGTCAATGTCATATTTGCGGTTCAGCTCAAAAATATACACTGAACCAGTTTTTTTAGACTTTAAAAATTTTTTAATTCTACTTTCAGATCTTCTGTCTCCTTCTGATTTCAAAATTTTATCGCCCACATACTCAATAATTTTTGTGTTTTTAGGTATTTCTTTGGATGCAAATACGCCGTTTCCGTGAACTTTGGATTTTTTTACTTTCCACATAGGTTACTAAATTTAATTAGTTCTCAAACGATATATTATTAGTATACCTGCAAAAATTGACCCAAGAATAACTAGAATAGGAGCAAAAATTTTGTATGAGACCTTTAAACTCTCTACCTTCAGCATTGTTTTATCATCAAAATAAATTGTCTCAGCGTTTTGTGTTTGAAGATCATTTATTGCAATATCCACGGCATTTTTCTCCGCTCTAACTTCTTCTAAACCGTCAATAAACTCTGATCGGTTAGTTTGAGATTTCAATTGCACCATCTTATTTTTAAGAAATATAATCGATGAGGGGCTTATTCCACGAGTCAGTTTATTTCTCTTTAAATCAAGTTCAGCTTCTAAAAACTTTTCACCCATAAAATAAAGCGGAAAATTTTCATTTTCTGTATCTAGAAGCATATTAATGTTTCTATCGTTAGCGTCAAAGTTATATTTTGGAAGATTATCATCAATACTATCACGGCTCATTGGATTATTGTAAACAGTTGTCCCTTTATTATATATTATCTCAGGAGAAAAATTGCTTTCATCGATACCCAATTGAGAAGCAATTTGAAGATTACTTTCTAAATCATATATTTTATTTTTTAATAAATCTTTACTCGTTTGCTCTAACAAGCTTACTTCACTTTCGATTCTCGTTATTGTTTCTTCTATCTCTGAGTTATGTGTATTTATTATAACGAGCTCTTCTTGAGCTAATTGCTTTTGCCTATTTTTATAGGTATCTATTACTGAGGCTAGTACAGATTGATTACCAAATTCAATTAATTTTTTTACGAATTTCTTAGATTCATTTATGTTTATAGCATCAGTTGAATTAAAGATTATGTTTACTATTAGAGATTGATTATCAATTGAGATATTTAAATTATTAATTATTTGCTCAAGATCTGTATAATTTTTTATTATATTGCTATCTGTTGCGGCATTATTAATTATAAAAGAATTATAAATTTCTTTATGGAATCTTATTAATAAATCTTTGTTTGAAATATCTTCTGCAAATTCAAGTGTATCATACTTATTCGCTGTCGTATTAATCGCAAAAACTTCAGCAATTGTCACATATTTATTTGGTAAAAAAATAAATATAATTGACCCAATTGAAACAAAAATGAATATGCATGAAAATAATATTTTCCAATTAATTATAAATAAATCATACAGATTAAAAATATTTAATGGATCGGTTTTTTCAGAGTGAGACTTATCTAAATCTGAGTTCATAAGATTTCTTATATCAGAAATATAATGAAATTTAAGAAAATTTTTTGAGTAGCACAAAATACTTTTTAAAATATTTTTTTTATAACTTCATTTATATTAAAAATTGTATAATCGGGTGCAATATTAAGCTTTTCGTCATATTTATAGTCTATAAATATTGTTTTACATCCAGCCTTTGACCCAGCATCAATATCTCTCCAACGGTCCCCGATCATATAGCTTTTTTTTAAATCAATATTATGATCTATAGCAGCTTTAAGTAATAAACCAGGCAATGGTTTCCTCATATTTGTTATTCCATCATACGCATCCCAGCATACGTATATTTGATCGATTGATAATTTCTCTATTATAAAATGATGAATATTATCTATATCTTTTTTTTTTAGAATACCTCTCTTATAATCTGGCTGATTAGTTACTATGATATTTTTGAAACCTCTTTTTTTTGTTGTATCAAGAAAATTTTCGATACCATCAATTAATTCAAATTCTTTTAACGATGCTGGTGGGTATGGTTTTTTGTCCTTAATAACTACTTTATTAATAACCCCATCACGATCTAGAAATATAGCTCTATTGCTATTTAAATACTTTCCCATTTTGTTTGATTCTTTTTCAATAGTGGGTGAGAAACAATTAAATGCCAAATCACAGCTTGAAACGCTTCAGTATGCGGAGTTATATTTTCTGGATTAACAATGGGTACTAATAATACACTCTCTGAATTTTTCATTACATACCCTCCATCTCTTCCCACAACACCTATTATATTAGAGCCAATTTGTTTTGCATAATCAACTGCTTTTATTAAGTTTGTACTTACATTTTTTTCTGCATTTCCACCACCAACTGAAAAGATAAATAGGCAATCATTTCTATTTAATTTACTTGTTTGAAGCCATTCTGAAAAGATAGTATCCCACCCCTCATCGTTTATTCTTGCCGTTAATTCAGAAACATTATCAGTAGGCGCATACGACTCTATTCCTACAATTTTTCTGAAATCATTAACTGCGTGTGAACAATTACCTGCGCTACCACCTACTCCTAAAAAAAATAACCTGCCTTTATTCTCTCTTACTTTAAATAAAATTTTTACGATATCTTCAATTTTTTGAGCATCTATTTTCTTTATTACTTCAATTGATTCATTTAAGTGCTGAGAAGAATAATTCATAAATATTTTTGAAGATTTTTTTTTGTATCTATAATTCCTTGGAATGATCCAATTTCATAAAATCTATCATATACTTCAAATGCTTCAAGCTGTTTCTGTTTTGATAGTTGATTATAAACATCCCCTAAATCAAATTTTAATACCTTTCTAAAATTTGCGAAAATCTCTTTAGTAATCAGACTTAAACCATAATCAATATAATTGTGTTCACTGAATTTTTTGGTTTTATTATACTTTGTTACAATCTGATCTTTAATAGTAATGTTACTTTTATCCCACTCGTTATTATTTTTATAAACTGAGATTAAAGCTGGATAATTACTTTTTTTGAATTTCTGATACATTTTTACGTACTCTGCATTAATCCAGGAATCACCATATAAAACAAAAAACGGGTCACGTAGAATATTTTTGGCATTAAATATGGCACCTCCGGTCCCTAAAAGTTTTTTTCCTTCATCAGAGTACTTAACATTTAATCCATATTTTTCTCCATACTTTATTTTTTCATAGATTAAATTTCCCATATTCCCAATACATAGTATTACCTCTTTAATTCCTCTTTTTTTTGCTTGTTCTAACTGATGGCAAATAAATGGTTTTCCATTAATTTCAATAAGTGATTTTGGTAATTTATTACTTATGGGTTCTAATCTTGTTGCCATGCCTCCCGCAAGAATTAATAGCTGTGGTAAATTACTCATTAAATTGCAATAGATTTTGTACCTTCATAATCAAATTTAAATTCTACCTCTCTTATACCTAATTTATTCATTTTAGTTTTTAAGCTTGATTTATCTGATGCATAAAACATCAAAAAACCTCCTCCTCCCGCTCCAATAACTTTTCCAGATTTTGCTCCATTATTTAAACCAATTTCATACAACTCATCTATTGTTTCATTGCTCATATTTTTTGATCTCTGTTTCTTTTTTTTCCAGTGCTCATTCATTATCTCTATAAAACCAGCAATATCACCAGCCTCTAGAACAGTTTTAGTGTCTTTGCCCATTTTTTTTATATCATTTAAGTTCTTTATGATTTCAGTATCATTTTGTATGCTTTTTTGATCTTGATCCTTTAGGATTTTAGAGGCACTTCTTGATAATCCAGTATAAAATAAAAGTAAATTCTCTTGCAAATTATCAATTGTATTTTTATTAATGTTTAACTCAAAAGTTTCAACGTCACCATTTTTATTAAATTTAAAGGAGCGTAATCCACCAAAAGATGAAATATATTGATCTTGTTTACCAACAGGTTCCTTTAGAATATCTATTTCAATATTGCACGCTTCCTCAGCTAAATCGACTTGAGAAATATTATTTTTTTTGTAGAGATGTAATGCTTTAAGAAGAGATGTAGTAAAACTTCCAGATGAACCAAGGCCTGTTCCAGCTGGTATATCCGCCATACTCGCAATTTCTAGACTGTGTTTTTCTAATTTAAGTTTTTTTATACATTCTCTAAATATCGGATGATTTACCTCAGATATATTTTTAACTTTTTCTAATGAACTATACTTTAAAATTATTTCATTGCTAAAATTTTCATTTAATGAGATGTAAACATATTTGTCTATTGCCGCAGCAATTAAGAAGCCACCCTCTTTCTCATAATAGGAAGCTAAGTCTGTGCCTCCTCCACCAAGTGAAATTCTCAGCGGGCTACGTGTTATTATCATCTTCAAAGACCCATTGGTTTTGATCCAACCAATTTACAGTTTTTTTAACACCATCCTTTATTGATACTTTTGGTTTTCCACATATCTCAAATATTTTACTACAGTCTAGCCATATAAATGGATTATCTCCTACCCATCCTTTATCTCCGCCGGTCAATTCTAATTTTGGATTAACGCCCATTTCATTACAAATAAAGTTTATCGAATCTTTTACAGTAATATATTCGTTTGTACCCAGATTAAATATATTAACCTTGTCATTAGTTTTCTCAATTGACCAATACATATATTCAATACAGTCTTGAACATACAAATAGGATTTCTTTTGCTCTCCATCCCCTAAAACTTTTAAATTATCTTTATTTTTACTTAAACTATTGTAAAAATCATAAACATGTCCGTGGGTGTATCTCTCACCTAAAATTGATACGAACCTAAATATCCAGGATTGAATATCAAAAGCTTCACAATATGCTTGAATCAGAGACTCGCATGCAAGTTTTGAAGCTCCATATAAAGATGTTTGTATTGGCATCTGATAATCCTCTGGAGTCGGTATTGTTTTAGCTTCTCCATAAATCGAACCAGTAGAACTAAACAAGATTTTTTTTATATTATTCTCTCTCATTACATCAAGAACATTCGAAGTAGCTATTGTATTTTGCTCAAGATCTTTTTTTGTGTTTTCTACACCATATCTAACATCTGCATTAGCTGCAAAATGTGCTACTACATCGTGATTTTTTATTGAGTCTTTTAAGGATTTTTCATCAAGTAAATCTCCTTCAATTAAAGTACAGTTTGGGTTATTTAATGCTTGAGATATAAAGTTTTTTTTACCCGTTGAGAAATTATCATATATTGTAACATGATGATTTTTGCTCAAAAGATAATCACAAAAAGTGCTGCCTATAAATCCAGCACCTCCTGTTACAAAAAAGTTCATAGGGAATAACCTGCTTTATTAGCATCATCAAAAAACATCTGAACTGTCTCTCGAGAATATTCTTCTAAATCTTTATGTTTTAAATCCAACTTACTTATTAAATCATTTGTAACAGTTATAATATCACAGCCTATTTGTTCAGCTTGATAAATGTTTAATACTTCTCTAGAACTTGCCCACAGTAATTCTGCATTTTGGTTATTTGACAATATATTTACTGACTCTGACATAATTTCGGTTGGATCAATGCCAGTATCAGCGATTCTTCCAGCAAAAATTGAAACAACGCTAGGTGTGTTAGTATTTAAACTTTTTTCTAAGAGCATTACTTGTTTAATTGTAAATACAGCCGTTATATTTAATTTAATTGCTTGGTCTGAGAGAGTTTTAATAATCTCATAGTTTCCGTTACCCTTTGTATCTGTAATAGGAATTTTAACGTAAACATTCTCCCCCCATTCAGATATTTTTTTTGCTTGCTTTATAATACCATCAGCATCATCCTTAAAAATTTCAAATGAAATTGGCTTTCCTCCTATAATTTGTAAGGCATCAAGAGCAAACTTTTCGTAGTCAACTACTCCTGCAATTTTCATCAAGGACGGATTTGTAGTAAATCCTGAAACAATATCATTTGAATTTAATTTTTTTATTTCATCAATATCGGCACCATCAGCAAATATTTTTATCATATTTTTATCTTTCTTTTTTAAAAAGTTATCAAAAAGTAATAATTTTGCAGATTATTAAATTCTATTATAATATATTTTTATTAGTATTGCTAAACAAACAAACGGTATAGGGTTTCCTGCATCACCAATAAATAAAAGAGAAAATATTATTGGTACAAAGTTTAATATCGAAACATTACGCTTTTCAAGATCTCCCTCCGTCATTTTCATTTCTTTTAGACAATTTACCATCAGTAATATAATCAGAAATGCTCCTATTATTCCAATCTCAAGAACAATTGATGCAAAATAAGATGAGGCTCTAACAGGCAAAGGGCAAGGTGATCCTCCACAAGCCCATAAAAAATAATTATTTGGGTTTGTTGAGTTATACAAATATGGAAATTTTTCAAGTCCCTCAACCATTCCGTCAGCCCAATTACCGACTCCATAACCAAAGTAACTAAAGTTTAAATAAGACGAAAAAACTGAGGGAAAACGGAAGCCTGCATCCACTAGTATTAATTGCTGCAATCTCTCGAATGTTAAGGAATTTGAAATATTAAATAATAAATTAGTTCCTCTTGTTTCGATAATTTCAAAAGATATAAGTGAAACTACTATAGATGAAATAAATAAAAAAATAAAAAATTTAATAAATTTAATATTTTTTATTAATTGAAAATAAGTAATCAAGTATACAATGAAAAAGCCGATACCCATTGCTGATTTATTTATGTAAATAATATAAATTAAAATTACAAAGTCTATAATTAGCCTATTTTGTAATTTAGATTTATTAATCACATGAAAGAGTGTGAGTAAAATAATTATTTCATATGCATTTCTAGAGGGTTCAGTTGCAAGTGCGGGAACGCCTTTACCTTGTAAAAGTAGCATATCAGTCTCATATATGGATAATCTCGGAACAAGATACTTTAAAATAAGATTAATTTCTGAAAAAAAAAATTGTGTAATACCAATTAAAATAAATACAATTAGGGAATACGACAAAATTTTCAATAAAATATTAATATTCCTCTGATCAATTCGCATAATTAGAAAGAATGCTATAGAAGCATTAAATAGGGCAAATAAAGATCTTAAAATTTCTGAAGGCGAGGTTCCGTTAACTAAGGCTAAACAACAAAAAGGTATGAAAATAGCAACTA
>MDTE01093601.1_pt1 | contig 10332 bp, 8 predicted proteins | sample 811231 | NCBI WGS metagenome assembly MDTE01 (sample SAMN05326651, study PRJNA326480) | marine metagenome | isolation source: seawater | place: Indian Ocean: Red Sea | collected 2010 | reverse complement strand
GAAGGACATCTTTTTCATAGACTCAATAATTTTTCTGGCATCAAATGACGTTATATCAATATGCTCTACTTCTGATTTTAATAATGATTTTTTATTATGACCAAGTGTAGGGCCGTTTTTTTTATTCATTATGCAACCAAGTAATCAACCTTTTCCTCACGATCGTACATCGAAAGAATAGGCTTGTCATCTACTTGATAGATTGCATCTGAATAAAAACCGTTAAATCGAGTTCTAAATGTTGTTCCATAGGCACCAAGTTGACCAAGTTCAATGTAATCTCCCTCCTTAATATTATTAGGAAGTAAGAAAGGCCCCTTCATATAATCAAGACTGTCACAAGTTGGTCCATAAAAATTAAAAGGGGTTAGTTTTTTTGATACTACTCTTCCATTAGTAATCATTTTTGCTGGTAAGATAAAATTTGGAACTCCTGCGTCAAATAAGGAACCATAGGTTCCATCGTTTATGTAGAGTTTTTGTTTTTTCTTTAAAATCACCTTAACCAAAGTTGATCCTGCCTCAGCTACTATAGCACGACCAGGTTCACAGAATACTTCTGGCATTTTTTCCAATTTTAAATTCTTCAAGCCTTTTTTAATTTCCTCCAAATAATTTTCTAATGGCTCAGGTATTAAGTCCGGATATATTGAGGGAAAACCTCCACCAATATTAATAACATCCGGAACAATCTTTGTTTTTTTTATTATATTCCCAATTTCATTTATCCCTTTTGAAAAAGAAATTTTATCCATACATTGGGAACCTACATGAAAACTTAATCCTACTTTTTTACCATGCTCTCTGCATAATCTTAATAATCCCAAGGCTTCACTCGATGAAGCGCCAAATTTTCTAGAGAGATCGATTTCTGCATGCTCATTTGAAATTGCCACTCTTACGTATAAATTTAAATCCTTGGCATTATTTGTAGACTCCAAAATCTTCAGCAACTCTTCTTTCGTATCTAAAGCGAAATCTTTAACATTATAATTAAAATATGCATCCCTAATGTTTTCTCTACTCTTTATGGTATTCATAAAATAAACTTTTGCCTTACAATCGACTTTTCTTATTAATTTTATTTCATTAATTGAAGCAACATCAAAGTTTCGGATTCCGCTATTTATGATAATTTTAATTACTTTTTCGTTAGGATTTGTTTTTACAGCGTAAAGAACTCTACCTGGAAAGTTGGTCTTGAAAAATTCTACGGATTTTTTAACGGAGTTAGGCCTAATACAATATACTGGATCATCCGGTTTTAAAGTGTTAACTAATTCGTTAACGCTACCAAATTTTCGCATTGTTTGTGTTTCCCTCGTTTAATTACACAATAAAGCTTCATAAAAATTTAATAAAAAAAGCTATCTATTTTTCGCTTATAAGGTTTTTGACCTTTATGTAAAGCAAATAATGCATGTATGTCGCATTCCAAAGTATGACAACCGCCACCATATAGTTTATTGTTATGAACATGAACAAGATGAAAGAGACACCCCCAGGTTTAAAAATTTCAGATTTTGAGGACAAATCCCTCTTAATCGTGGACGACGACGATCCTCTAAGAAGTCGATTGTCACGAGCTATGGAGAAGAAAGGATTTCAAGTCAAAGACGCAAAAACTGTTGAAAATGCTATAAAAATGGTTAAATCATCCCCTCCAAAGTTTGCATTAGTTGACCTTAGATTAGAGGATGGCAACGGCTTAGATGTAGTGCAGGAGATTAAAAAGTTTAAAAGTGATAGCATAATAGTTATGCTCACTGGATACGGGAATCTGCCCACGGCAGTGGCCGCAGTGAAAGCCGGGGCTATAGACTATATGGCAAAGCCCGTGGACGCAGACGATGTGGAAGCTGCCCTATTAGCAGATCCGAATTCTAAGGCTAAACCACCAGAAAACCCAATGTCAGCAGACAGAGTCAAATGGGAACATATACACAGAGTATTTGAGCTCTGTAACAGGAATGTTTCTGAAACAGCAAGAAGACTAAAAATGCACAGAAGAACCTTGCAACGAATATTATCGAAAAGATCCCCTCGTTAATTTTTAAATTTCAAAATTTTTGGTATTAAAATGGCAAGTATTAGAACTTTAAATAATTCTGCTAAAAGAAAAGGTTGTGCACCTAATTTAAATATTGGTTTATCCCAGCCAACCATTGATCCTAGCCAGATTAACCCGAAAAGATATATAAAGCTCACAGAAAAAACTAATTTTATAAAATTTTTAAATAAATTTTTATTAAATGTAAAAAATCCTGATAAAGAAACAGCCACCAAAAAGCCAAGTAAGTATCCCATGGTAGGACCTGTAAAATAAACTAAGCCGACACCTTTTTCTGGGGTTCCTGCAAAAACTGGTAGACCAGCAATACCTTCAAGCAAATAAAGGGATACGGTGAATAGACCAAGTTTCCATCCATACAAAACACCCAATAAAAGAACTACAAAAGTTTGCATTGTCATAGGAACTGGCCAAAAAGGTATTTTTATTTTTGCAGATACTGCTAAAAGTATGGTTCCTAAAATTGCTAGAAATAAACTTTTTACTAGGGAAATTTCTTTTAAATTTTTAATTAGCTCCATATTCCGATTCTTACTTTTATTTACAGAAAAATCTACTTATTTGTTACCTGTAAAAATATATCTTCTAAATCTCCATCCTCAGTATAAATATCAAGTATTTCAGTGTTATTTTTTACTGTATCTATAATTTGGTCAAATTTTAGTTTATTTTTATCATATGTAGCCGTAATTTGAGAATCTATCTTTGAAAACTTTACTCCATTTAACTTAATTTTTTCAAATTCACTTATATTCTTCACTTTAAAAGTAATTTTTTTGGTATCAATACGTTCTAATAATTTTTCAGTAGTATCCAGTGCCACTAAATTACCTTTATTAATAATTGCAATTCGATTACACATCTCTTGAGCTTCATTAAGGTTGTGGGTTGTTAAAATAATAGTTACTCCAAGGTTATTTAGTTCCGTAACATTCTTCCACAAATTTTTTCTTAATTCTACATCCACTCCTGCAGTAGGTTCGTCCAAAACTAAAATTGGCGGTTGGTGTACCATAGCTTTTGCAATTAGTAACCTTCTTTTCATCCCTCCCGATAAACTTCTGGCATAAGAGTCAGCTTCCTTCTCCAACGAAACCATTTTTAAAATTAAATCTGTAATTCTATCTTCTTTTTTTACACCATAGAGACCCGCTTGAAGTTCAAGCAATTTTTTTGGACTAAAAAAAGCATCTAAGTTGACTTCTTGCGGCACAATACCTATGGATGCTCTTACTTGTCTTGGGTTAGTGTCTAGATCAAAACCCCATAAATTAACTTTTCCTGAAGTTTTCATTACCGTACCTCCAAGAATGTTTATGAAAGTTGTTTTTCCAGCTCCATTAGGACCTAGAAGTCCAAAAATTTCACCACTCTTCACTTCTAGGTTTAATTTGTTAAGCGCCAAGATTGATTTATTTGCGCTATTTTTTTTAGAATAAATTTTAGTTAAATTTTCAGCAGATAATGCAATTTTATCCATAATTTAATATTATTATATCACGAAAAAAATTAAGATATCATTAATTGATGAACACGATAAAAAAAACTGATCATTTCTATTTGGTAGATGGGTCTGGCTATATTTTTAGAGCATATTATGCATTGCCACCTCTTTCTCGGAAAAGTGATGGGCTCCCAACAGGTGCTGTAAGCGGGTTTAGCAATATGCTTTTTAAATTATTAGAGGATTCACGATCTGATGACTCAAAAAATAAACCAACACATTTTGCAGTTATTTTTGACTCTGCAAGGAAAAATTTTAGAAATGAAATTTATAAAGATTACAAGGCGAACAGATCTGACCCCCCAGATGATTTAGCTCCTCAATTTGATTACATAAGAAAGGCAGTTGAAGCTTTTAATGTACCCTCAATTGAACAATTAAATTACGAAGCAGATGATCTGATAGCAACTTATGCTAAGCAAATTATTAAAGCAGGAGCTAAGGTTACAATAATTTCTTCGGACAAAGATTTGATGCAACTAGTCTCTAAAGACATCAGGTTATTTGATCCAATGAAAAGCAAAGTTATTGGAGAAAAAGAAGTTTTAGAAAAATTTGGCGTGAAACCAAATCAGGTTATTGATGTACAATCCTTAGCGGGAGATTCTTCTGATAATATACCTGGGGTCCCAGGCATAGGAATTAAAACAGCTTCTGAATTAATTAATAAATATAAAAATCTTGATAATTTATTTAAAAAGGTAGGAGAAATTTCTCAGAAAAAAAGGAAAGAGACGCTTATCCAAAATAAGGATTCTGCTTTGATTAGTAAAAAACTTGTTACTTTAAAAGAAGATGTCCCGGTCAAAGACAAAATTGAGAATTTTATAATAAAAGATATTAAAAAAGATAAGCTTTACAATTTTCTTAGAGAAATGGAGTTTAATAGACTTTTAAGTCAAGCTATAAACTTTTACGGCGAACAAGAGTCAGGCACAAAAGAAGTTAACACACAAAAAACAAATGAAAAAATTGATTTAGCTAAATATGAAACGATTATAACAGATAAGCAATTTGAAAAATGGATAAATATTTTAAAAAAACAAAGCTTAATTTCTGTAGACACAGAAACTTCTTCCCTCAATCCTGTCGAAGCCGACCTTGTGGGAATCTCTTTTTGTTATGAACAAGGTAAGGCTTGTTATATTCCGCTGCAAAATAAAAAACAAAAGTGTTTAGACTCTGAAAAAGTTCTTAAAAAAGTTAAATTAATACTAGAAGATAAAAGTATAAAAAAAATCGGTCAAAATATAAAGTTTGATTATATTATCTTCAAAAAAAATAAAATTAATTTAAATCCGATAGAAGATACAATGTTAGCATCATATACTTTGGATGCTGGTTTAAATAGACACAATCTTGATACTCTGTCTGAAATTCACCTCGGTCACAAAACAATCTCTTTTAAAGAGTTGGTAGGCAGTGGAAAAAAGAAAATAACTTTTATTGATGTAGATTTAAAAAAAGCAACAGAATATGCCGGGGAAGATGCAGATATAACTTTTAGGTTATACAAATTATTAAAGGAAAGATTGGATAGAGAAAAACTTACTAAAATTTATGAAATTTTTGAAAAACCGATGGTTGAAATACTTTCAGAGATTGAAATAAATGGTGTTAAGGTTGATAAAGATTATTTAAAAAAACTGTCTGATAAATTTACGAAAAAAATCTTAAAAATTGAAAAAGAGATTTATTCACTGGCAAAAAAAGAATTTAATATAGGATCCCCAAAACAACTTGGAGAAATAATTTATAATGAACTTAAGATTACAAATCTAAAAAAAACTAAAAAAGGAAGTTTAGCAACTAGCGCAACAATTTTAGAGGATCTAGCCTTTAAAGGTCATAAATTTCCCAGTTTGGTTTTAGATTGGAGGCAATTATCTAAACTAAAAAATACGTACAGCGATGCTTTGCAGGACCATATAAATTTAAGGACAAATAGGGTCCATACATCCTTTTTACTAGGAGCAACAAATACGGGAAGGTTAGCTTCAAGTGACCCTAACCTGCAAAACATACCAATTAAGACAGAAGATGGGAGAGAAATAAGAAAAGCATTTATTGCAGAAAAAAATAACTTTCTAGTATCAGCCGATTATAACCAAGTTGAAATGAGAATACTTGCTGACTTAGCAGATGTTAAGGAATTAAAAAAGGCTTTTATAAATAAAGAGGACATTCACAGTATAACGGCGAGCCAAGTTTTTGATGTTCCTTTAAACAAAGTCAATGATGGTTTAAGAAGAAAAGCTAAAACAATTAATTTTGGGATAATTTATGGTATAACCCAATATGGCCTTGCAAAACAAATTGCTGTATCAAATCAAGAAGCATTAGAATTTATTAATTCTTATTTTAGAAAATTTCCTGAAATAAAAGACTACATGCAGTCAACTGTTAAATCTTGTAGAAAAAATGGTTATGTCAGTAATATTTTTGGAAGAAGAATTCATTTGAGAGGAATAAATGATAAAAATTTTAATGTAAGAAGTTTTCAAGAAAGAGCAGCCATAAATGCTCCAATACAAAGTTCTGCTGCAGATATTATAAGATTAGCAATGATTAAATTACACGAACTAATCAGATCACAAAAAATACATGATGCAAGAATGCTTTTACAAATACACGACGAATTGGTTTTTGAATGTTCGAAAAGTAATCTGTCTGCTGTTGAGAAGGTTATTAAAAGGACCATGGAATCAGTTTCAAATTCAGAGCACCATATGTTTACGATTCCATTAGAAGTAAACATTAATTCAGGTAATAACTGGGAAGAGGCACACTGATGCCTAAATTTTGACAATTTATTTTAAACTATTATAAACTCTATAAGGATACTAAGAATGTCAAAAACTATCGCACTCGTTGATGATGACAGAAATATTCTAACTGGAATCAGTATGGCTCTAGAACGTGAAGGTTTTAAAGTTCAGACCTATATTGATGGAGAAAGCGCACTTGTAGGATTAACCAGAAGCCCACCAGATTTAGCTGTTGTAGATATCAAAATGCCAAGAATGGATGGAGAAGAGCTATTAAAGAAAGTTAGAAAAAAAATGTCTATACCAATCATATTTCTTACATCGAAAGATGAAGAAGTAGATGAGTTATTAGGATTAAAATTGGGAGCAGATGATTTTATCAAAAAATCAGGCGGTTTCTCAATGAAGGTTTTAATTGAGAGAATTCGAGTTCAATTAAGAAAGAAATCCAATTTAGTTGATGATTCAAAAAATTTAATAGTTCATGGAAAATTAAAACTTGATCCAAATCAACTTGAATGTGAGTGGAATGGTAAAGCTTTACCAGAAAAGCTTACTACAACAGAGTTTTTAATTGTTAAAGAACTTGCTAAAAGGCCCGGAGTTATTAAAGAGAGGGCCCATCTAATGGATATAGCTTATAAAGAAAATACTGACATAGAAGACAGAACTATTGATAGCCATATAAAAAGAATTAGGAAAAAATTCAAGAAAGTTGATGATAAGTTCTCGTCAATCGAGACTCGCTATGGAAGCGGATACAGGTGGAATGTTAGTTAATGAAGCTAGTAAAAAGTTCATCTTCAATTTTAAGAAAATTTTTAATACTTAACTTTTTTGCATTTTTAATTTTAGGATTATTTACTTTTTTTTATTTAAAAGGAGTCCAGCCAAATTTAGTTAAACAACGTACAGAAAAACATACAGTTATTATAAACAATACATCAAATCATATAGAAAGATTAAATATAAATTTTGAAATGGAAAGTTTAAAAAATTTTTTATTATCTACTAGATTTTTATTCCAAAATCTTGAGAGAGTTCAATTCTATAATTTAGATGGAAGTTTAGTAGCAGATACAAATGTCCTAGATTTAGACCAAGATGTTTTCAAAAAAACTGAGTCTGTAATGGAGGGAAAAATTGAAGAAAGCACTTTATCTGAAAAGAATAAAATAGAAATGATTATTGAAAAAAATGCGATAGAAACAAATTCTATAAAAAATCTAATAAAAAATAAAAAAAATAATGAACCTTTAATCTCTGAGATAATAGAGGGAGACAATCTGTATATAAAAACTCTTGATGACGTAAATGTTAACGGTGGAATTCTTGGTTATATTATGGTTACTGAACAAGCTAATGAAATATTAATAGCTGTTGATGAAAGAAAAAATTTTATTATAAGAACTGTTCTGGCAATTGCAGTTGTAATCTTTATATTTTTAATATTTTTGAATAAATATATTCTTTATCCTATCGCTGGACTAGTTGCCTATACCGAGTCTATTAAGGCCAAAGATGAATCAATGGGAAAAATTGAAAAGTTTTTATATAGAAGTGATGAATTGGGACTTTTATCTAGATCCTTGAATAATATGACTAAAGATCTTCAGCAGAGGACCCAAAGAGCAGAAAATTCTTCAGCTGATTTGGCCCATGAAATTAGAAATCCATTGGCCTCTCTAAAAGGTGCCTCAGAACTGCTTGATAATACATCTGACAAACTAGAAAGATCAAAATTGATAAAACTTTTAAGCCATGATGTTGAAAGAATTGAAAGATTAATAACAGACTATTCTCAGATGTTAAAAGATGAAGCATCTTTGTCTAGAGAGAAAAGAAAAATTTTGGAAATATATAATCTCGTTAAGAATGTTGTTGATGAATTTAATAACAATAATACTGTTACAGAAAAAAATATAAAATTTATTATCAACAGAAAAAACTTAAATGGCCATAAGCTAGAAATATTTGGTATTGAAAATAGGCTCGAACAAGTTTTAGCAAATCTACTTGATAATGCAGTATCCTTCAGTCCAAACAATGGACAAATAACTATAGATATTAAAAGTAACAAAGACACAATATCCGTTAAAATCAAAGACATGGGCCCAGGTTTTAGCGAAACTAATACAGAAAAAATTTTTAAAAGATTTTATAGTAATAGGCCGGAAAAATTTGGAGAACACTCAGGTTTAGGTCTTAATATTGTTAAAAGTATAGTGGAAATGCACGGTGGAAGCGTGAGGGCATTAAATAGATCTGATGTGAGAAGTGGAGCCGAAATTGAATTTGAGTTACCAAAAAGAGGTTAAGGACAATCAATAACTTGATTGCTATAAATTTAATTGTTAAAAGATTTCAATTATGAGCGAGGATTTTAAAGTCAAAGATATAAATTTAGCTGAGTTTGGTAGAAAAGAGATATCTATAGCAGAATCGGAAATGCCTGGCCTTATAGCCATTCGCAAAGAATATAAGGGAAAAAAGCCTTTAAAGGGGGCAAAAATTTTAGGATGTTTGCATATGACAATACAAACTGCGGTATTGATAGAAACTTTAATTCAACTTGGTGCAGAAGTAAGATGGTCTTCTTGTAATATTTTTTCTACTCAAGACCATGCAGCTGCAGCTATAGCTAAGGCTGGCATACCAGTTTTTGCTTGGAAAGGTGAGACAGAAAAAGAGTATTGGTGGTGTATTAAACAAACTATAGAGGGCAAAAAGGATTGGAAGCCGAATATGATTTTAGATGATGGCGGAGATCTGACTGCATTAATGCACAAAGAATATAAAGAATTATTAAAAAATACAAAAGGCGTTTCTGAAGAAACAACTACGGGTGTATTAGCTTTAAAAAAAATGGAAGCAAGCAAACAACTAATGATACCAGCTATCAATGTGAATGACTCTGTTACAAAATCAAAATTTGATAATCTTTATGGTTGTAGAGAAAGTTTAGTAGACGGAATTAAACGAGCAACAGATGTAATGATGTCGGGAAAAGTTGCAATTGTTGCCGGATTTGGCGATGTAGGCAAAGGTAGTGCTGCATCTTTAAGACAGGCTGGCGCCAGAGTAATGGTAACCGAAACTGATCCGATATGTGCCTTGCAGGCTGCAATGGAAGGTTACGAAGTAGTTTTAATGGACGAAGCAATCAAAGATGCAGATATCGTTGTAACAGCAACAGGAAATAAAGATATTGTTACAGCAGATCATATGAGAGATATGAAGGACAGGGCAATTTTGTGTAATATTGGACACTTTGATAATGAAATACAGGTTGATGCTTTAAAAAACTATAAGTGGGACGAAATAAAACCCCAAGTCCATGAAATAGAACTGCCAAGCAAAAAAAGAATTATTTTGTTAGCAGAGGGCAGATTAGTAAATCTAGGTTGTGCAACTGGTCACCCAAGTTTTGTAATGAGCGCATCTTTTACCAATCAAGTAATTGCACAAATTGAATTGTGGAATAATTCAAATAAATATGAAAAGAAAGTGTATGTTTTACCGAAACATTTAGACGAAAAGGTTGCGATGTTACATCTTGGTAAAGTTGGAGCAAAATTAACCAAAATGTCAAAGGAACAAGCAGACTACATTAGCGTTAAACAATCAGGACCTTTTAAACCAGATACTTATCGCTACTAGTCAGTAGCCAATGTTAAAATATAAATTATTCCAGATAGACAATATTTCCAAAAAAATTTTATTAAATTTATCCAAAACAGACTGTATATTTCTTTTTGGGGAATTAGGATCTGGCAAAACAACTTTTACCAGAAGTTTAATCAATCAAATTCAAGAAAAAAATAAAGTTGCCAAAACTGAAGTTCCTAGTCCGACATTTAATCTGCTATACGAATACGAAATAAAATCATTAAAAGTTATGCATTATGATTTATATAGATTAAAAACAAACAAAGAAATTGAACAATTAGGTATTTTTGAAGATTCTAAGAATATAATATCAGTTATTG
>MDTE01059660.1_pt1 | contig 10332 bp, 7 predicted proteins | sample 811231 | NCBI WGS metagenome assembly MDTE01 (sample SAMN05326651, study PRJNA326480) | marine metagenome | isolation source: seawater | place: Indian Ocean: Red Sea | collected 2010 | reverse complement strand
TTCAATCTGTTAAGTCTTTTAGATTGAGATCCGGCTGTGCCGGATCTCTTCGCGTCGCTTAGGATCTTAATTTGAATTGAATTGTAGATTCTTTCTACACAATAGCTTGTTAGCAGTAGTAAAATTTCTCTGCGTTGTAAGTTCGTTTTGTTTTTGCGAGAGGCAACAAAGGGCCCGTAGCTCAGCCGGTTAGAGCGCTACTCTGATAAAGTAGAGGTCGGATGTTCGAGTCATCCCGGGCCCACCAAATTTCGCACCTGATGCCCATCTTTCCGTTCTTGTTGGATAGCAATATTGAGTTTGAGTTTTCCACGATTAGCCAAGCAACGGAGTCGGGGAGATTTTTTCCTTTCTCTTGGAGCTTTGATAGCTGTTTTTCTAGCTTGTTCAACGGTAGCTGGGGGACCCGTTTATCTTCGTTCTCTTGAGCGGGTCGGTATGGCTGATGTCGTAAAAAGTGCTGGGCCATACAACAAGAACGTGATTGCGATTTCCGATTGGATCCCACTTGAACATGTAGAGATAACCCGTGCTAATTCGGTTGTTGATTCTGCAGTGAATGAGCAGTTAGAACCGCTTATCGAAAGGCGCTCTACACGGATAAAGTCTCGTCCACATTTTTGGGGACTAGATGATGGTGACCCAAACACTCGTGTAGAGACCGTGCGCGGAGAATTCGCATCCAGAGCTTATTTTCACGAGATGGAAGATTTGCGCGACGTAGTTACATATGTTGACGGCAGGGCTCCGACTTCTAATCTGCGTATAGATGGGGATGGTGACAGGGTGGTCGAGGTTGCCGTTTATGAAAATCGATCACGAGGGATTCGACATGGGGAGGTACTTGAAGATTTAAGTGTCGGTGATCTTGTTTTGGCGTCCTCCGTATCGCGCGGATTTGGCAGTGTGAAGGCTGAGATTGTGGGAATTTTTGCTGCTAATGATTTAAGCGACCAATTTTGGCTTGGTACTCCAAGCGCCATATTAGAACCTGATCCTCCAATGTTGTTTGGCGGTCGAGATCAGCCTATTGTCTTATTTACCGCGGAAGGTGCGATCGCACCAGGGCTGGGTCCTTCTAATGCAGGGTTACCCATGAATTACATGCGTGTGTTATTTATCGACCCTGAAATGATTTCGTTAACCAAACCAGGTGTTTTTGTTGCTGCGGTGGACCATTTTGAAGAGGTTGTAAAAGCCGATTTACCACTGGTCAAGACACTTTCTGGTATTCGTGCCGCTACTGAACGCATGGAGACAAAAATCTTGTTTCTTCGTTTGCCTGTCTTGTTATTGGCTGCGTTCGTGGTGACGGTAGTCGGATATTACTTGTTTTTAGTGTCAGGATTAATTGCCCGTAAGCGTGCATATGAGATCGCTATGCTTAGGTCGCGTGGGCTTTCGATATTTCAAATATTTTGGCTGCAAATTATTGAAGGACTAGTGGTTATTGTATTGCCAGCTTTGATCGCACCACTACTGGCGGCATTCGGAATAGGTTTAGCGGGTAAATTGCCTGTATTTAAACCTCTAACTGGTGGCGCTTACTTGCCAGTTGAGCTTTCTGCGTTCGTTTGGGTTTGGTCAGGGATTACTACGCTAATAGTTTTTTTGATTTTGCTTACTCAAGTATTGATCGTTGCTCGCTCAGGTATTACTAATGTTGATCGTTTTAGGGCACGTCCTGATCGGCCGCCGATGTTTCAAAGATTTTATTTGGATATCCTGGTAGTTATTCTTGGTGGTTTTTTCGTATGGGAAATTTCCACTCGCGGGATCGCCACAGCTCATAAAGATGGCGGTATTGCTACAGATGTAACTCTGTTGTTCGCGCCGGTCATGCTGCTGATATCCACAGCGTTATTGATACTTCGTTTGTTTCCGGTAATGGCAAGGCTTTCTTATTCCATTGCTACACGATTTACATCCGCTTCCATGGCTATAGGGTTTTGGAGATTGGGTAGAGATCCGTACTGGTATTCCTGGCCTATCCTACTTCTTATTTTAGGAACAGGACTTGGAGTCATGGTAGGGACGTTAGGATCAACGCTGGAGCGTAGTGCGAGGGAACAAATTTTCTACGATAATGGTACTAACTTAAGGATTTTACCTGGAGGTATGAGTGCTAACGTTGACTCGGGAGATATAGCCCAGATTGAGGCTGTTGATGGTGTAAATTCGGCGACGCTGGCATTTCGGCAAATTGCTAGGTTCGGTACAACCAACCAAGGTCCTACATTCAAAGTTTTTGGAGTTGATTCGGAGAGATTTGGGGATATCGCTTGGTTTAGACAGGATTTTTCTGAAAAACCCATCGATGATCTATTAGTCAGTCTAAACATCGCTTCTTCAAAACCAGCGCCGTTAATATTGCCTGCGGGCACGATGAAAATCACGGTATGGACTAAACAGCAGCCTTACGTAGCAGATCATTTTTTTTGGATTGTCTTGAAGGATGTAGAGGGACGTCAGGTTACCGTTACCTTGGGCCAAATAGGTGATAGATGGTCAGAGCAGTCTGGTGATGTGCCTCTTCATCTTGTCGATCCGATTGAAGTCACATCTCTGCAGACCTTTATGCAGGCTGGTGGAGATGGCGGCGCGCCTACCACGTGGTTCATTGATGACCTTAAAGCGATAGGGCCTGACTTTGAACACATGATGTTGGATTTTGAGTCAGAGGGACTTTGGACTCCGTTACCGACTTCTAATGGTCTTGACGATACTTATGTTGATGCGACTGAAGAACCTGGGGTTGGCGAGTTCGGTGCTGGGGTGGGCACTGTTTTCTTGGAGCGTGGCACTATCGCTGGGGTTCGTGGGATTTATCGCAGCGCCACCGGTGAGCCGTTACCTGCAATAGTATCCGATAATTTCTTGGGTTTGACGGGGGCAGTTCTTGGACAGCCCGTGGTTGTGCAGATCGCTGGTGGTTTTGTACCCGTAAATCCAATTGAGACCGCTTCGCTTTTTCCTACACTTGATCCTATTGATAGACCTTTTATGATCTTAGACGTTGAAACACTTTTGGATTTCGTCGAACTGCGCGGTTTGGTTAACATCCATGCAAATGAGATATTTGCTGATATTGATCCTATCAATCATGTGGAGATAACAGAAGAAATTCGCGGTATCTATACTGGGAGCTCTATATGGGATAGGAGAGCACGCTTAAGTCAGTCAGTTATTGATCCTTTGACGGTAGCTGGTTGGCGTGGCATGAGTATTGTGTCTTTGATCATTGGAGGGTTGGCGCTCCTATTGGGGTACGTGACTTACCTACTTGCTAATTCAAATAGGTTTACTCATGATTCGGCTTACTTACGTGCCATGGGGTTGTCGAAATCGGGATTTATCCGGAGTGCGTTTGTAGAGCATGGAATCCTTTGGTTATTTGGGTGTGTTGTGGGCGCTTCGGTTGGATTATTTGCCAGCAGGATGGCTGTAGGTGCGATTGCATACTCTGAGACAGGACGGGCATTGCTCCCGCCCTTCATTCTTGAAACGATGTGGTTGCCTTTATGGATGATTGTGTTCATGGTGCTAAGTGCAGGTGTGGTGGTTGTAGGATCTTCATTTGTGAGTTTCCTCCGAAGGCCATTGCACGAGCTCACGCGTTCAGGGGATTAGAAATTTTGGATATCGATGAAACTAAACCGACATCTGCAAGCTTTGCCTGATGGAATTATTTGGATTTAGTGCGGTCTGCTAGAGTCTTAGTAATTTAAATGTGGTTATTGAATTATTGGCATGACGGTGGAACATAAGTGTCAAGTGATCATAAGCATAACTTACCGAGTTTGACCTCCGGACCTGATGGGCATCCGGTGTGTTCTGAATGTGGTCGAACTATTTGGAATGATCCAAAAATAGCGTGTGCTGCGATTATCCCAATGGAAGATGGAATTGTCATGATCCAACGCGCTATGGAGCCTGCGGTTGGTAAGTGGAGTTTTCCTTCTGGTTATGTAAATCGCGGAGAGAAGATCGAACGTGCAGTCGAGCGTGAAGTGCTGGAGGAATGTGGGCTTGAAACGGTTGTCGTGCGATTGGTCGGACTTTATTCAAAAGAACATGACCCTGTCATTTTGTCGGTTTATGAGGTCAGCGTGACTGGGGGTGTGTTGCATTCTGCCGATAACGAAACGTTGGATGTGGGGGTTTTCACTGTCGACGATTTACCCGACCTTGCTTTTGCCCATGACCGACAGATTGTAGATGACTGGCTGTACTCTCGAGGGGCGCCTAAGTGAGAACTCATAGTGATGTGGTCATTGTTGGCGGCGGGGTAATAGGTTCTTCTATTGCGTATCGGCTTGCGAGCGTGGGGTTGAGTGTCACGGTCGTTGAGCGCGATTCTATAGGTAGTCATGCTTCTGGGTATGCTCTTGGACTCCTTAATCCAACTAGTTGCACTGGAAGCATAGAATCCTTGAGTCATCAATCGTTCGTTATGCATCAACAAATGCTGGAAGAGGTTGAATACGAATCTGGTGTTGACGTGCAGGCACTGCACGTGCCTCACATTGAGTTGGCTCTAAAGCAGTCAGAGGTTCCTGTAATGATGCAAGAACATGATCGTATCGCTGCTTTTCCAAATTTTACTTGTGATTGGATTCAGCCCGATGAAATCAGAAGGCTCGATTCCAGAATCACGCATGAAGTTTATGGCGGATTGTTTATCGATAAAGTGATTGCTATAGATAGTTACAACTTTACCTTGGCGACTGCGCAAGCTGCCGAATTTAAAGGTGTTGAGTATGTATCGGATGAAGCGGTCGGATTGGTTTATGACAGAGATCGTGTGACTGGAGTGATGGTTGGTGACGATTGTATAAATTGCGGCACTGCAGTACTGGCGCTTGGTCCATGGTCAGGTGCTGTGAGTGCATGGGTCGACATTGATATTCCTGTTGTGCCCCAAAAAGGGGAAATACTTCGAGTTGAAGGGTTGAGTCCGAGGCTTAATTTTCACATTCATGGATTTACTCTAGGGAGTTCGTGTTCCATTCTCCAAAAAGCTGATGGTGCGATTTGGTTGGCGGCAACAGTGCAGGACGATACTGGTTTTGATGTTACCCCATCCGTGGATGCGCGTGAGTCTCTCATTCTGCGAGGTATCCGAATGATGCCCGAATTGGAATGGCAACGTATGTTGCTGCAGACAGCTTGCATGAGACCTGTTACGCCTGATGGCGATCCTATATTGGGTAAGATCCCTGGGAAAGAAGGATTGTTTATCGCTTCAGGAACTGGCGGTCAAGGAATTTTACTTGCACCAGTAATAGGTAGTTCTATGGCTGACCTGATTTCTACTGGCAAAAGTGATATCGATATTACGCAGTTCGGTATGGAACGATTTTTAGCTATTTAGTTCTCTGATTGCATTCGCACCATTTCAGCAGCAAACCATAGCGCCATTGCTCCGCCTCTTTCATCGACTCCATCAGTGTATGGACGCTTTATATATTCTTCGAGGGATGCGAGTGGTCCGGTACCGACGCAAACTTGTTTTATCGAGCCATCCTCACCGATTCGCTGGGAGACAGCATCCCATGCCCGTTCTACCGTTGGCCGCCATGCATCACTTAGCCAATGGTTTCTAATTCCTCGTGCTATAGAGTATCCAATCATACAAGTGGCGCTGTGTTCGAGATACGTGTCGGGTCTATTTATGACTTGTCTCCACATGCCTGATGCATCCTGATGTGTTGTTAGACCTGCAAGATGTCGTAGGTGAGTTTGCATTAACTTTGGGCGAGAGGGATGGTTTACAGGTATATAGGTCATCGCTTCAGCAAAGCCTAGTGCAGCAAATGCGTTGCCACGCCCCCAAAAGTACGGGGACGTCTTGCAATGCCACCACAAGTTATTCGACTGGAGAGTGGTGAAAGATTCTAAAAATTCTGTTAACAAAGTGACGTATTTTAATTTGCCCGTGCTTCGGAAGGCTCTTCCTAGCACAGTAGATGCAAAGAATATATCTTCGACTCGCAAGTCTGGATCGAGTGGTCCTTCGTTTACTGTGGGACCGAACCGTTGTGCAGCTAATTCTATTAGTTGTAAATATCTTTTATTGCCTGTGGCTTCTGCTAACTCGTCTGCCCAGCATAAACCGGCATAGTTGGCAGTTCCATCATCTACTCCAAATATAGAACTGGGATGGATTAAATAAGGCGAGACCATCCGATCTATGTTTTTTGATGTGTTATCGGTACTACCTAATGCTTTTTCAACTCGTATACGACCACTTAATGCCACTCCCTGGGTGTAAATGATGGGTTTTCCTAGTCTGTGACCGTAGCGAATTACGAGATTTGTTGCGATTTCAACTGGATTTTTCAATTCATAATTTCAACTGAAGTTATCACTTGGTGGACTGACTCATTAGACTAATGTTTCCTGAACGATAGCTGAATCATGAGAGTAGCGCTATGTATTTTTCTATCTCTGGTTGAAATTTTGCGATTTGATGTTTAAATGATGTAAAAATCCGGTAAGGTTTGCGTTGAAACCAAAAACGAACAAATATAGCGACACAAAATCACGTCATTATGATCACTAAATCCACAGCTGACATGGCACTTACCGCTCATCTGTTGCGGCGTGCTGGATTTGGCTCCGACCGAACGGAATTAGAGCGTTATGTGGAACGCAATTATGAAGATGTTGTTGAAGACCTTCTAAATCCTGATCGTTTTGATGAGCCGGAAGATGACATTCTATCTCGGTTTTATCCGCACTTGCATGCGAATATCGATAACCCAGCTATTTGGAATGGACGCTGGTTTTACAGGATGGTTAACACAGCGAGACCTCTCGAAGAAAAGATGACTCTTTTCTGGCATGGTGTATTTGCTACTGGGTGGACCAAAAGTGAGCATACACCGACAATAGTCGACCACATCCAGATGCTTCGTGAAAACTGTTTGGAGAATTTCAGAACATTACTACTTGGTATTTCTCGTGATCCTGCGATGATTTTCTGGCTCGACAATAACGAAAATCACGGGAGCGCCATAAACGAAAATTATGGTAGAGAGATTCTTGAGTTATTCTCGATGGGTATTGGCAACTACTCTGAAGACGATATAAAAAGTGCAGCTCGAGCCTTCACCGGTTGGACCTATGAGCAGCCCGTGCCTCTGTACCCGTACGGTCAACGGTCGGTGCAATATAGCTTTAGGCCAGATGATCATGATTACGGTGAAAAGACCTTTTTAGGCCATTCGGGTAATTTTGATGGTGGCGATGTGATCGATATCATCGCTAGGCAAGAAGCTACCGCGCGTTTTATTGGTAGGCATTTATATAATTTCTTTGTGGCGGATGAGGCACAAGTGCCAGCGTGGAGTATAGAACCGCCTGGTGATCAACAAGCGATCGATGACCTCGTGGAAACGTGGATGGACTCAGACGCTGATATACGTGCTGTACTCCGTACTTTGTTCACTTCTGAGTGGTTTAAAGCAGCTAGATTTAAACATGTGAAATCACCGACAGAATTTGTAGCGGGGGTTTTGAAATTATCGGGGGAGTATAGTGAGCCAGCACCGGATTTGCATAAGCTTGAGACGACGACTATTGCCATGGGTCAAAAGCTTATGGATCCACCCAGTGTAGAAGGGTGGCATACCGGTAAGGAGTGGATTGATGGTGGTACTTTGACCGAGCGGGTTAATTATGCCGTTGATACGCTAAACGATCCTGATAAGCCAGGGGTTAAGGCATTGATTGAACGGATTAGGGCAGGAAATGATTCGATTACACCAGCCGAGTTTGTCGATCAGGTTTTGGATCTGGTGGGGCCATTAGTGGTTGAAACTGCAACTAAAGAGGCACTGGTTTCACACGCTGAAACAGAAGGTTCGCTGGATTGGGGATCAAAAGAATCAGTGGAAATAAGTGCAGCGCGAGTGGTTCAAATGTTGACGCTTGTTGTTTCAACCCGAGAGTTTCAGTTCTCGTAATCAGATTCTTTTTTTGACAACTGCAGATGCATTGTGATTAGGATGACGGAGGGATATAAATTATGACCGTTCAAGCTAACGGCAAAACCAAAGATCCAGTATTGGTCGTAGTCCAATTATCTGGCGGCAATGACTTTATGAACACCGTAATCCCGTTTACGGAAGGGATTTATTACGATAATCGGCCTTTAGTTGGCATCAAAGAAGATAAATCGCTGCCATTTACTGACACCCTCGCCTGGCATCCATCAGCTGCCGCGTTCAAGCGCATTTATGAGCAGGGCAAAATGGCAATTGTTCAAGGGGTCGGTACTGAACATGCAAGTAGATCTCATTTTAGGGCCATGGATATTTGGCACACTTGCGAGCCAGAAGTGGTTGCCACAGAGGGTTGGCTGGCAAAAGTAATCAGAGAAATCGATCCCGATAGTAACAACCCTGTAACAGCGGTCAATTTTGGGCGCGGCCTTCCTAGGGCTTTGGCTGCACCTGGTGTGGTTGCAACTTCGATTGGGGACCTTGATAAATATGGATTGATGTCTGGGATAGAAGTGCAAGAAGAGCGGGATCGAGACTTGCAGATATTCCAGCGAATGTACACTCCTGCGATTGGCTCAGGTCAGGTTATGAACTATCTGAGTCAGACGGGTAATAATGTGCTGACCGGTGCGGATATGCTTGCGGAGGCCCCACGCAAATACAAATCAACGGTCGAGTATGCAGATAACCCCATAGCGAAGTCTCTAAGAGATGTTGTCAGAGTTCATACTGCTGGGCTCGGAACGCGAATTTTTTATACCAATCATGCCGGTTATGATCACCATGCTCAGGAAGTTCCAACACATGCTCGGTTACTTACAGAGTTGACTGTTGCTATAGAAGATTTCATGGAGGATCTTCGAGAACATGATGCGGCTGATGAAGTTAATATCCTAGTGTTTACTGAATTTGGTAGACGCATAAAAGACAACGGTTCTGGGACGGATCATGGCACTGGTGGTGGTGCATTTATTATTGGAGAGAACGTCAAGGGCGGACTCTATTCTGAATATCCGTCTTTAGAAGTTGCTGACTGGAAATTTGGCGAAGACATGGATTTCACTATTGATTTCCGAAGCGTTTACAGCACGATCTTAAACCAATGGATGGGACTCGACCCGATCGATATTGTTGGTGGATCTTTTGAACAGTTCAAACCCTATAGACAGACGATGGTCTAAGTTAGGCAGCACACCCAAATGACAAAACCACATGCCTTGCTTCGAGCAGCATTCCCTTATTATGCGACGCTAGGAATGCGTCGCGTCACTACTTCTCCTGCTGATATTGTTGCTTGTGATGATGGGGATATTTTTGTACTTAACCGTATTGATGGGGAAGGTGGTGAGATTCGTTGTACCAATTGGGATGACGAGGATAATGGTGTCATAGGAAACGGTTTCATTTGGCCCGTACAGATTATAGAAGGCCCTAATGACATCTTGATGGTTTCTGATGAGGGTAATCACTCGATCAGTTCTTGGACTAAAGACGGTGAAAAGATAGACTCGTGGGGAGATTACGGAAGCGCTGACGGGGAGTTAAACCGCCCTTCCGGAATTGTGTTGGATGCTGAAGGCAATATAGTTGTTGCTGACACTATGAATCATAGAATTCAGAAATTTACGATTGATGGTAGATACATCTCAGGATTCGGGCAATATGGTAAGGCTGATGGTCAATTCAATATGCCCTGGGGTGTTGGGGTAGATCCTGACGACGGAACCATAGTGGTTTCTGATTGGAGAAATGATCGGGTTCAGAAATTTTCTGAAGCAGGCGAATATATTTTTCAATTTGGCTCATCTGGAGATGGCAGAGGAGAATTATGCCGGCCAGCTGGGGTGTCAGTTGATAAGCATGGTGACATTTACGTAGCTGACCGTGGGAACCACCGGGTACAGTTGTTTGGAGAGGCTGGTAATTTTGTCGATGTGTTTACAGGTAATGCAGGACTTTCAAAAAGCGGGCGTATTTATATCACAGCAAATCCTAAAGTACTCCGATCACGTGAATTGATTAATCTTGTTGATGAAAAACTCCTCCGCGGTCCGGCTTCTGTTCGTGTATTTGACGATTTAATGTATATTCCGGATGCAGGTTCCCACCGTATCCAGATTTATAAAAAAGAATGCTATGAATTGACAGAGGACCAGATTTACCCAGCGCCGAGTGCTCCGTCCTTGTATACCGTTTGAGTAATACACTGAGTATCAGAAAGACAAGCTTGGAAACAATACTTCGCGATGAGTTGATGCAATGCCGATGATGTATGGCTTTGCTGTTCAGCGACGACAGATGCTTGAATCAGAGTTGCAACGTC
>MDTE01199526.1_pt1 | contig 10333 bp, 8 predicted proteins | sample 811231 | NCBI WGS metagenome assembly MDTE01 (sample SAMN05326651, study PRJNA326480) | marine metagenome | isolation source: seawater | place: Indian Ocean: Red Sea | collected 2010 | reverse complement strand
TCAAATAAAATTAAGTGATAATATAGCGCAGGAATTGCTGCGCAGTTCCCCCGCTGAATTACCGGAAGTAACTGAACCGCAGGTGGTACGCCATTATGTGAATTTATCTGTGAAAAACCATCACATTGATAAGGATTTCTATCCACTGGGTTCCTGCACCATGAAATATAATCCGAAAATTAATGATGCTTTGGCTGCATTACCAGGGTTTTCTACAATACATCCCCTACAAGGTGAGGAAAATTGCCAGGGAGCATTGCATATTATGTTTGAGTTGAGTCGGATGCTGCAGAAAATCACCGGAATGGCAGACTGTACCCTGCAACCCAGTGCAGGTTCTCAAGGCGAATTTGTGGGACTTCTCATCATGAAAAAATATCATGAACAAAAAGGTGAGGATCGCAAATATATTATCATCCCTGAAACAGCACATGGTACAAATCCAGCCTCTGTTGTACTTGGTGGCTACCAACCCTTAGAGGTAAAATCTGATAATCGCGGCAGAGTAGATATGGATGATCTACGGTCAAAAGTGAATGAAAATGTTGCAGGTATGATGCTCACCCAACCTAATACGCTGGGATTATTTGAGGATTCCATCGAAGAAATTGCATCCCTTATACATGATGCCGGTGGTCTCATGTACATGGATGGTGCTAACCTGAATGCTCTGGTGGGATTATGCCGTTCTGCAGATATGGGATTTGATATTACTCATATCAACCTCCATAAGACTTTTTCAACACCTCATGGTGGCGGCGGGCCCGGTTCCGGTCCTATTGCTGTTGTTGACCATTTAAGTAAATTTCTGCCTGTACCCAGAGTTGCGAAGCAGGATAACGGACAATATTATCTTCAGAAAAACTGCCCCGATTCTATCGGGCAGGTACATTCGTTTTATGGAAATTTTGCCATCCTTGTAAGGGCTTATGTCTATATAAAAATGTTAGGGGATGAAGGGTTGAAGAAAATGACACGCCAAGCCATAATCAATGCTAATTATCTGAAACACCAGTTAAAGGATGCATATCACATCCCATTTCCGGAGGGAACTCTGCACGAGTTTGTTGCATCAGGAATAAAACAGAAAGAAAAAGGGATAAAAGTTTTGGATATTGCCAAAGCTCTTCTGGATCATGGATTTCACGCACCTACAATCTATTTCCCCAATAATGTTCCTGAAGCCATGATGATTGAACCTACAGAATCAGAAACCAGAGAAACCTTAGACAGATTCGTATCTTCCATGCTTGAAATAAACGGTTCAATAAATACCAACCCTGAAAGTGTTAAAGAGGCACCAAAAAACACACCTGTATCCCGATTGGACGAAACCAAAGCAAACAGAGAGCTCAATTTGAGATGGAAAAATGACCTATCGTAAGGATGGTTCCGCTATTTACCTCTCTCTGGATAAGGGAGATCCAATCAATGCAACTTTTGAAAAATTTGCAGAAAGGGAGGGGATTCGGTGTGCCTGGCTGAATGGAATTGGAGCCCTGGAAGATCCTGAAATCGGATATTTTTCCGCAGAGACTAAATCATACCACAGGCAGCAGTTTAAGGGTGAATATGAATTGACCTCCCTAATGGGAAATATTACCATGAAAGACGGAAAGCAGTTTTCTCATACCCATATCACTATTAGTGATACAGAATGCAGGGTGTTTGGCGGACATCTATTTGAAGCAAAAATTGCACTTGCCGGTGAGTTTATCATGCAATCGGGAAGTAGGGAACTCAACCGAAAACTGAATGCTGACATGGGACTTTCTGTTTGGTGTCTTGAAAATGGTGGTGAATAGAAAAATCATACAAACATCTTCAGCTCCGGAAGCAATCGGTATGTACTCTCAGGGTATTTCTACAGATCAGTTTGTTTTTACCTCTGGTCAGATTCCACTCATTCCAGGAGAAGGAAAGCTATTAGACGGCAGTTTTTCAGATCAGGTAAAGCAGGTATTAGAAAATGTAGATGCTGTATTAACAGCAGGAGGAAGTTCTCTTCAAAATGCAGTAAAACTAACAGTGTTTCTTACTGATTTGAGCAATTTCCCTGAGGTGAATGCTGTGTTCAGCCAATTTTTTAAGTCTGATCCCCCTGCTCGTTCTGCTGTTGAAGTGTCTGCCCTCCCCATGAAAGCAGAAGTAGAAATCGAAGCTGTTGGAGTTATCCCATGAAAATCATATTCGTAGTGATTTTTTCATTGGGGATGGTCTCTGCTCAGAATGAGGGTTATATTGATTCAACAAAAATCAGGAACCCCAAACTTGCCTGGAAACTATCTGTCATCCCCGGAATGGGGCAGCTGTATAATGGAAAATATCTTAAAGCAGCAGCATTTATGGGGGTAGAATATTTTGCTGTCACTAACTTTATTGAATTGAGGGATTCCGGCTCACAAATCGGTCTTAGAAATACCTATGCCTGGTGGGTGTTCAGCCTGTTTGTCTGGAATATGCTTGATGCCTATGTTGATGCCCACTTATCTACTTTTCCTGTAAAAAAATTGCAATCACCTACCGTTTTAGACTCCTTAAACACCTTAGAATAATTTATGTGCGGAATCATAGGAATACAAAATAATCCCGAAGCAGCTACCCTTGCCTATATGGGCTTGTATGCACAGCAGCATCGTGGTCAGGAGGGGGCAGGAGTTGTTTCTTCCGATGGTGAAAAATTACACAGGCACATGGGGCAGGGACTGGTTTCTGATGTCTTTTCAAATCCAGATATGTTTGAAACGCTGAAAGGGGATTCTGCCATTGGTCATGTGCGCTATTCTACCACAGGAGATTCAGATGCTGAAAATGTAGGTCCGCTCACCTTCAATATGGGTAGCTATTATTTATCTATTGCCCATAATGGTAATTTGGTAAATATTAAAGAAATCAGACAACAGCTGCAAAAAGATGGTGCTCTCTTTCAAACATCCACCGATACTGAAATTATTATTCATCTTCTCGCAAGGGAAGAAGGAGACACCCTAGCGGAAAAATTGGAAAAAACATTGCAGAAAATTGAAGGTGCTTATTCTTTGCTGCTTATTTCTCCTAGCGAAATGATTGCCGCCAGAGATCCTCATGGAATACGCCCCTTTTGTCTGGGAAAACTTCAGGATACACTGGTATTCTCATCTGAAACCTGTGCTCTTGATCTATTAGGTGCAGAATATGTTCGGGAAGTCAAGCCGGGTGAAATGATTGTTGCCAACGATGATGGTTTCTACTCGAAAATGTTCACTACACCGGAGAATCCAAAACATTGTATTTTCGAGTATATTTACTTTTCCAGACCGGATTCAAAAATATTTGAAGAATCCGTTGATAAAATGCGCCGCTCATTCGGGAAAAAATTAGCACAGGAATATCCTTCTGAAACGGGAGATATTGTAATCTCAGTTCCCGACTCTTCAAATACCTGTGCATTAGGATACTCTTCTGAATCAGGAGTGAAACATGAGATCGGGCTTATTAGAAATCACTATGTGGGTCGCACCTTTATTTTTCCAACACAGTGGTTGAGAGATTTATCCGTACGCTTAAAATTTAATACGGTGAAAGGGGTAATGAAAGATAAGGAAGTGGTCATCATTGATGATTCCATCGTTCGGGGAACTACCCTTAAAAAACTTGCCAAACTATTGCGAGAGTCTGGTGCAAAAAAGGTGCATGTTCGAATTAGTTCACCCCCGGTTCAATACCCCTGTTTTTACGGAATGGATTTCCCTACAGTTGAAGAGTTGGCTGCTGGATCACGGGGAGTAGAAGAAGTAAGGGAATTGGTGGATGCAGATTCCTTGGGTTATCTGTCTCTGGATGGAACCCTTGAGTCAACAAACAATGAAAAGGAAAATTTTTGTACTGCATGTTTTTCCGGAAACTACCCCATTAGAATGAAAGGTGAAAATGGTAAAGAAATTTCTAAAGTCTCATCCTGTTCATAAAAAAATTGTTCTCCACCTTGATTACCTTTTTCTTTTAAGACCCACGCTGTTTTTTTCCGTGTGGGTGATGATTGTAATGGGGATGGCTACCGCCCGCATTCACTCTTCCCTGCCGGCAGTGGGGATACTTCAGATTTCTTATTCCACTTTGTTTATTTTTATCGGAGTCAGTTTAGTCTCTGCTTCAGCTTTTATTTTAAATCAAATAATGGATGTTGATTCTGACTCCGTCAATAAAAAATTGTTTTTGGTAGGCAAGCATATTTCCCCAGAAAAAAGCAAGAAAGTTGCACATTTATCGGCTGTTACCGGTTTTGTATTCACCCTTTTGGGTAATTGGGTGACTTCCATAGCTGCATTACTCTTATATTTATTTTGGGGAATTCTCTATAACCAACCTCCTTTTCAATGGAAGAAAAAACCAATTGCAGGATGGATGGTTAACATCCTTTCCGGGTTATTATTGTATTTCATCGGTTGGATGATCATTTCAACCAGCAATGAATATTCATTCCCGGGTTTGGTAGAATTATTCATGATTACTCTGCCCTATATTTTCTGTTTTGCTTCTGTAGCTCTGTTAACCACCCTTCCGGATGTGGAAGGGGATGAGTTTGCAGGAGATAAAACTTTTCCCCTTGTTTTCGGGAAAAACACCACCTTAGTTATAGCATTCATTCTGCCGGTGGGGGCATTCATAATAGGATTGAAAAATGCTGACCCTCTCGCCTCCACGGCATCTATCACCGCAATTCCATTTTTTGTTTTTGCCCTCTTTAGAAGATTAGATAAAGACATACTCAGGGCAATTCGTTATCCCATTTTCATTTTGAATTTTTTTGCTTTAACAGTGTACCCCTACCTTGCTATCCCTCTCATTATCACCTTTTATCTGAGTAAATATTATTATTGGCACAGGTTTAATCTCCATTATCCTACTTTTCTGGTAGATGATTCACATTAAAGAAAATCTCTGTGATTTTTGCGGAACTTGTGTAGCAGTCTGCCCTGCGGATTGTATTGAAGTCCGGGAAGCATCCATAAGCATTGAGGATGAGAGTTGCATTGATTGTGATCTCTGTGTAGAAATTTGTCCCATTGAAGTACTGGTAAGTGATAATGGAAAATGAATATGATGTAGTGGTAGTAGGTGGTGGTCCTGCCGGATCATTAGCTGCAAAAGAAGCTTCAAAAGGTGGATTAAGAACCGTCCTCCTTGAAAAGGACAGAGATATCGGTTACCCAGTTCGCTGTGGAGAGGCAGTAGGGGAAATAGGGGTAACCCAGTTTACACCAATGAGAGATAGTTGGATAGCAGAAAAAATCACGGCAGCAACTTTAGTCTCTCCTAATGGCAGTAAAGTTGATGTGAAATTTCAAAAAGAGACAGGCTATATTTTAAACCGCAGAATTTTTGATTATGATTTGTCTCGTGAAGCTGCTGAAGCGGGAGCATCCGTCTTCACAAAAGCCTATGTAAAAGGTCTGTTAAAAAGCAATACCGGTGTTCATGGGGTCTCTGTGGATTATTTGGGAGAAGAAAAAAATATTAAATGTAAAATCGTTATTGGGGCTGATGGTCTTGCTTCAAGAGTAGGGCGGTGGGCAGGACTCAATACTCTGGTTAGAATGAAGGATATGGAATCAGCTCTCCAATATTCAGTATCCAATGTGGATGTAAAAGCCAATACTATGGTTATGTATGTAGGGAAAAACTACGCTCCCGGTGGATATTTATGGGTATTCCCCAAGGGAAACAGATTTGCAAATATTGGTATAGGGATCAGTGGTAAATTCAGTAAGGATAAATCTGCCAAACAGTATTTAGATGAATTTATGGAGAAAGAATTTCCGAATGCAGCCATTCTCACCACTATGTGCGGAGGAGTACCCTGTGCCAAACCCATGGAAAAACCTATTGGTGACGGCATTATGCTGGTGGGAGATGCTGCACATCAAGTGAATCCTATGACTGGCGGAGGGATTGCAGCCGCTATGAAGGCAGGGTGGATAGCAGGTCAGGTAGCCGTTACAGCAATTGCAAAAGGAGACTATTCAGAAAAACAATTGGGAGCCTACCCTAAACGCATGTTTAAGGAATTTGGAAAATCTTATAATCTCTTTTACAAAATCAAAGAAACTACGGAAAAACTTTCCGATGATGATTTGAATTCCATTGCGGAAAAAGTATCAAATATTCCCTTTGAAAAGCGCACCTTAACTTCAGTATTTAAAGCAGCAGTATTTAAGAAACCATCCATGATTGTAGATGTTATGAAGGTATTCGCCGGTGTCTGATTATCTTGATAATCAGAAACTGTTAGAGGAATTAAAGCTCAGGGAATACATCGCCTTTGATCTTGAGACTACCGGATTAGATCCTAAAAGAAACAAAATTACAGAAATCTCTGCCTGTCGTTTTGTAAATGGAGAATTTAAAGAAGAATTCACCAGCCTGATTAATCCCAGGGAATCTATTCCACCTTTTATAGTAGAACTGACTGGAATAACCAATAATATGGTGGAAGAGGCTCCCTTCATTGAGGAGGTTTTACCTTCCTTTTTAGAATTTATAGGTACTACTCCTCTCCTTGCCCAAAATATCTCGTTCGATTACTCCTTTATCAAAATCCAATTGGAGAACATGGGCAGAGAATTTCCTGATAATCCTCTCTATGATACATCAACCTTAGGCAGGGCATTTTTGTATTTTATCAACGGCTTTAGTCTTTCTGCTCTTTGTGATCATTGCAATATTAAAATTAAGAACGCTCATCGAGCTGGTGCGGATGCCAGAGCAACTGGGGAATTGTTTATTCATCTCATAAAAGAAGCAGCCTCAAAACCTCTCTCGCTGCTTCAGACAATTGATTCTTTGATTGATGGAAGGAAGATATACAATACTGATTTATACCAAAATCTAATAAAGGCATCTGTTAAATTAAATAAAATTGATGGTCTTACAGAGTCTGCGTATCCTTATTCGCCTCGGGATAATATTTTTGAATATGGACAAAAACGGAGTGAAAGTGAAATTCCTTTACACCCGCAGGCCTGGCAGGAGGAAAATGGAGCATTCTCTCAATTTTGGGAAGGATTTGAGAAACGGCATTCCCAGGAAAAACTCATCAATGATGCTTATGCAGCATTTACAGAAGAACAGATATTAGTAGCAGAAGCAGGAACGGGGTTAGGTAAATCACTTGCCTATGTTTCTGCAGGCTATCTAGCAGGGATACAAAGAGAAGTACCCATGATCATTGCCACTCATACCAAGACGCTGCAAAATCAATTGTTCAGCAAGGATATCCCTAAATTTGCAGAGGCAGTGGATCAACCGCTGAAATCAGTAATCTATAAAGGTAAACACAATTATATCTGCCGGACCAGATTAAATCAGTTACTACAAAATCACGGTAAATTAATAAATGATGCAGAAGTTGAAAATTTAATTCCCCTGTTAGTTTGGGAATGGGAAAGCAAATCAGGAGATGTGTTTGAATGCAATGGTTTTCCAATAAACCGCTTTGGCAGGCTCTGGTCATTGGTCCGCAGTGAAAGAGGATATTGTTCAGGGAAGCGATGCAAAAAATATGATGGCTGCTATTCAGGGAAAGTACGCAGCAAATTAAATGATGCAGATATTATCATTATAAATCATTCTCTGTTAGGGAATGAACTTATGCGGGAAAATTCAAGTCTCCCGCCGGAATTTATTTTTGTTATTGATGAGGCTCATCATTTTGCATCTGTTATCCGTGACCAGTTAGTCCGTCAATTTGGTCTAAAGTCTTTGGATGATGTATTTCAATTTTTCAGCACTTCAAAATCCAATTGGAAAATGCAGGCATTAAACAGGTTTGGTGACCTTTCTGAACTCTATCGCCAGCTTGCAGAGGATGGTAAAGTCATAAAATCTGAGATCAGAGACTTTTTCAATTCCTATGTTCATATTAGAGAGGACATACTCGGTCAGTCGGAATACAACACTCAGAAATTATTATATCAAAATCCCAGAGATGAATTTATTGACACAGATCCCAGCCCTTGGGATATATTGATTTCTCTCCAATCCTTTGAAAAGGATGTTTTGAAATTTGAAAAGATGCTCAAAGAAGAAAATGAAAATATTCCTGCATCGGTTCAGCTTGAATTCAGTTCCATATCAGAAAATTTGAAAGAGGGTATAGAGTGTCTTGAGGCGGCATTGCAGGAAGGTTCTGAATTGGTACAGTGGACCACCTTCCAAAAGTCGGAATATCAAAATATGGCATATATGAATTCATCACCTTTAAAAGTAAACGAGTTTATAAATGATACCCTTTTTCAGCATCATCCTGCAGGAATATTCTGCTCTGCGACTCTCACCATTAATGATGACTTCCGTTATTTTAAAGAAAAAGTAGGATTAGATTTAGCAGAGATAAATCAATCAGTTATTGAGAAAATATATTATTCGCCATTTCATTACAGTGAGCAGGTGAAAGTATTTTTATATCAAAGTGCTATAGATGTGAAGGACCCCAGATTTCTGGATGACATTGGAAGGCAGATTGAATCCATTGCTTTGAAATTAAATCGTAGAATGCTGGTTTTATGTACTTCTTATAAGCAGACTCTGGCATTGAAAAGATATCTGGAGCCAAAACTAAAACATTCTGACTGCAGATTATTCGTCCAAAATCCCGGAATAAGTAAAAATGTATTGGTTCGTGGTTATCTGCAGCATTCTCATTCTATTCTCATTGGAACCTCCAGCTTTTGGGAAGGTGTTGACTTCCCCGGTGATAAAGTTGAATTATTATTTATAGTGAAAACTCCTTTTGATAATCCCTTTGAACCATTGGTCCAGGCTCAGATAAACGATTATAATCAACGAGGAGATAATGCCTTTTATCAATATCAGATACCGGAAGCAGCCATGCGCTTTCGCCAGGGCTTTGGACGGTTGATCCGCAACATGAATGATACGGGAATCTGCATTGTAGGGGATACCCGTCTGGCAACTAAAAATTATGGAAAGACCATTTTAGGGTCTCTCCCTGTTGATGCCATCCCTTATCGTCAGGTTGATACATTGATATCTGAATCCATAAAATTCTTTTAGGCAAATCAATTCCAACTAAAATAACTTACAAAAAGTGGAAAAGAAATAATTGGCAGACTTTATTGTCGAAGATAAAAAATACACTCTGGAGGAAATCTATTCCCACTCCGAACCCGGCCTGCGCCTCCAATTATCCCCTTCTGTAACAGATAAAATTCAATCCTCTAGCCGTACCCTTGAATCAGTTCTGAAATCAGGGAAAACGGTGTATGGTGTGAATACCGGTTTTGGTAAATTGAGTCAGGTGAAAATATCTGATTCACAAATTACTCAGCTTCAAAAAAATTTATTACTCTCACATGCTGCAGGAGTTGGTAATCCTGTAGAAACTTCATTGGTCCGATTAATGATGGTATTGAAGGTGTTGTCATTATCTAAAGGATACAGTGGTGTAAGGACTGAATTGGTAGAAAAACTTACAGAATTGATAAACCATGGATTGATTCCACTTATCCCGGAGAAAGGTTCCGTAGGTGCAAGTGGTGATTTAGCACCCTTGAGCCATATGTCACTTCCTGTCATAGGTGAAGGGAAAGTAGAAACTGATTCAGGATACATTGCTTCAGAAACGGCTTTGAACAAAGCAGGGATATCACCCCTCACATTAAGTTTTAAGGAAGGTCTTGCCCTCATAAACGGTACACAATTTTCTACAGCTTATGGAGTTACCTATCTTTGCAAATTAAGTAGATTAACCAAGATAGCTGACATTGCGGGAGCTTTATCCGTAGAAGGTATTTTGGGGACAGATACAGCATTCTTAGATAAAGTGCAGTCACTGAAACACCATCCAGGACAGACTGCGTCTGCAGCAAATTTGTATCTCCTTCTGCAGGATAGTGAAATTCATAGATCCCATGAAGACTGTGACAGGGTTCAGGATATGTACAGCATTCGTTGTATGCCCCAAGTACATGGTGCATCCAGAGACACCGTGAGGGCTGCACACCAGATAATTGAAAACGAAGTCAACGCTGTTTCTGATAATCCGTTGATTTTTCCTGATGGAGATGTTATTTCTGCAGGAAATTTCCATGCTGAACATGCTGCACAGGCAATGGATATGGCAGCCATCGCAGCCGCTGAACTGGGAAATATCAGTGAGCGCAGAATATATACCCTCACCAAAGGGGAGTTTGACCTGCCGCCGTTTCTCGTTTCCAAACCGGGAGTAAATTCAGGGGTGATGATGTGTCAGGTGACTGCTGCTGCATTGGCATCAGAAAATAAAAGTCTGGCACACCCTGCTAGTGTGGATTCAATTCCCACCGGTGCAGAT
>MDTE01133653.1_pt1 | contig 10333 bp, 10 predicted proteins | sample 811231 | NCBI WGS metagenome assembly MDTE01 (sample SAMN05326651, study PRJNA326480) | marine metagenome | isolation source: seawater | place: Indian Ocean: Red Sea | collected 2010 | reverse complement strand
CAAATCTTTCTCCTCTAACGCAAATCTACGTTTGGGTAGTTCCTTCTCCGTCATAATTTTCCTCGTCTTTCTGCAGGTCTTGAATCTCCTGTTCCATTATTGCGTAGGCCTTAAACTCACCTACGGTTTTATTATATTCATCCCAACTAGGTAATCCAGCTGCGATGACTTCTTTCAACTCCTCTTTGCGCTCTCTAATCTTTTTAAGGATTAGATAGATCGCTGTTTCATCTCGCATTAATCTTTTTTCTTTTTCTTAGGCTTTTTAGCAGTTTTAGCAGATTCTTTTAATGCTTTGTCTGTTACACTACCTTTACCTGGTTTACTTTTACCAGATTTTTTAGCTTTGTTCATGTAATAGTACAAACCTTTTTTAGCAATTCTACCATCTTTTGTTCTGTGATAACCTTTAGGTACTTTTTTCTCACCCATTATCTTACTCTGCCCCCTCTTTTATACATGCTTTTTTTAGCCATCGGATTTTCTTTCATCATTCCGCCGCCCATTTTTTTGACTCTACCGCCAACTTTCTTTGCAATTCTGCCACCTTTTTTCTTAGCAACTCTGCCACCTTTTTTCATCATTTTAAAATCTTCACCACTGATTTTACCATCTTTATTTTTGTCTAACTTATGTTGTTTACCTTTTAGAGCCATATTTATTTCCCCTTTTTAAATAAGTTCATTGCTGCAGGTCCTGCTTTCACACCGAAAGAAACTGAGCAAGCTAAATATAATAAATGTTTATAGTAATCTGGCAAAGAATGCAAGGCCTCAAAACCTGCTTTTATGTGTGGTGTCCAACCAGGCACGAAGACTGCAATTGCAGGCGCCAGTAAGCAAATTAAAATTAGCTCGTCTTTCCACGACCCTTTCATTTGATCTACAGCTGATGCTTCCCATTTTATTTTACCTGCTGCTATGTCTTCTTGTTTCTTTTTTTCTGCCTTAATTTTTGCAATCTTGACTTCGCCATTTAATTTCTTAGTCTCTACGAAACCTTTAATTCCATCTACGGCTACCCCTAATAATGGTTTTGCTAATAACTGCCACATACTATGCTCCTACTAAACTTATTATACCACCTTTTGCTACATTTGTATAGCGTGGTTGTGCAACTCCAGATCCATAACTTCTTATTAATCTTTTTAGTGCGTCAGAATCAAATACTCCTGCACCTAATATACCTTTAAATATTCCTTCATCTGATGCTCTTGCCATGTCTTCAGAATATGCATCTTTCATGGTATCAAAAAATCCTTGTCGCTCTAATGGTTTAATTTGTCCTGCACCTTGCAACATTCTTAACATTCTTAATCTGTCATCTCGAGCCTGTGCTCCAAATCTAAATCTATTGCTATCTACACCTGGATTTTGTTCAAACGTTTGGTAATCTATAAAAGGTAAAAATTGTCTTAATTCTTCTGCAGTTAAATCACCACCTGTTAACGCTTCATATGCTGTTTTTAATTCTGGATTTGTTTGTACATCTGTATGACTATAAATACCTGTTTTGTCATATCCTAAATTAGGATTTTCAAAATTAGCCATAAGAGCGTCTACATTGCCACCGTAATCTTTTAATAATAATTGAAACTCTGGTAATTGATCTAATCTATCTGCAATTTGATTACCGCTTAATCCCATTGTTTTTGCTTTATCTAAAACAGAACCAATAGCTTTTTTTAATAAATTACTTCTTTTTTCCCTGTTAGTAACACCACCCAACATGCCTTCTGCTTGTGCTTCAAACAAACCTGATGCTTGCATGTCTAACAATTGTTGATCTGTTAATTGATTAATTCTAGTTCCGTATTGATCAGCAAGTTTTTTGGCATCTGCCATTTGTTGTTGTTTAATTAAAGATTGATTGTAAGCTTGTTGTGCTTGTGCGTCTTGTAAATCTTGATAAGTTACTGTCCCATCATTACCACCAGTATCTGATTGACCAGGCAATGCTTGATTTAGATAATCACCTTCACCTTGTTCTTGTTGTACTTTTGTATCAACAATAGGTGAACCACCTACTTGTACATTAGAACCAAAGTTTTGTTGAGGTAAACTGGTTATACCAGACCCTACAGGTCCATAAGTAGTTCCAGTGTTATAATCCGCGTGAGGATTAACCATGTTTAAATAGAATAAGGTAGTAGTCTATCGTAAAATCTTCTAGATCTTATACTGTTTGGATTACCTTCATTTAATTCGTCAGTAACAAACGATGCTGCAGCGTTTGCATCAGGGAACATAGTTACTCCAGGTGCGTTAGAATCCATGTCTCCGTATACTAATTGACTTGTTAAATTGTTTCCAAATAATCCTGCTAAAGGGCTACCACTTTGTCTACCAGTTACATTGTAGAAACTAGGGTTAATATCAATGTATTCCTGTTCGTTTGGTAGTATGTCCATTACTGGATCATAGTCTGGATTACCAGCTATAGATCCTGGTGCCGGAAACATTTCGTCAGGATAAGGATTATACGCATCAGGGTCTTCTGCTCCAGGGAAACGAGGTTTTTCTCTTATAATTGGCTCTATTCCACCAAATCCTGGTTCACCGTAAAGTAAATCATTTTCTGGATCAGCCCCTAATCCCATTGCATCATAATCAATTCCTGATTGCATACCTTCATAGTTTCTTAAATCTACTCCAGGTTCACCTGGTAATATTTCGTTTAGCATATCTGGTTCGTCGTATGACACACCACTTACGCCTCTATTCATAGCATCTTGTGCAGACGCATTTACCATGTTTCTGTATACATTAGCTGTAGATTTAGCGTTGTTAATAAATGACATACCTGTATCAAAAGCATCTTTGTCTTCTGACATCGATCTAAAGAAATTAGTATTCATAAAACGTTTACTGTTTGGATCAAAATAATTGTCAATATCTTTTTGAGTCATACCAGCCATTTTAAAATATTTTTCTGCTTGTCCTAATTCTGGTCCTTTTGCACCTTCTGCAAATAATGCAAATTGTTTTGACTCTCTGTTAGGAAATACTGAATCTAAATATTTATGATGCATTTGGTTATTAGCAATACTTTCGCCAACACCTCCTGCTAGTTTCATTATACCACCAGCCATGCCTGGAAAATTAAACATATTAGCTGCACCACTAGCAACATTTTTTGCTGGGTCGATGATAGTGTCTGTAATCATTTGTGCACCATCTCTAACTATACCTGGCACAGATCCACTTTGATTTAATTGTTCTTCGTCACTTAATTGTGGATTTAATGCAGTGTTTCTAATTGCAGCAGATCTATTATCTATTGCTGGCGTCATGTTTATAGAAGTAATACCCATACCAGATGGGTTAGGATTACCGAAACCGCTAGCGGCGTCAACACTTGATCTACCAGTTCCAGTATTTGTTCCGTAACCATAACCTGCATAATTAGGCATGCTACCATAGAATGATTGTCCAGCAGCTCGGTTAGTATTTGGTGTTAAAAATGGACCAGATGTACTGTCTCCCTTATTGTATCTAAAACCACCGCCACCGGATATGTCTTGTTTATTAAAATAATCGTATATTGACGCCATGTTTACCTCTTTTAATCTAGCCCTAGATTAATGATTGAAGCACAAAAAGAACGACGACAGCAACGATACCGGCTTTAATCCAGTCTTTCATTCCCCAGTCACTCCATTCTTTGAGATGTGCCCAAAGATCTGATAATAACTTCATATTTACCTCCTAGTGTATAGTTGGTTTTTGATGAGTATAAACCCCATCAATAATTTCGTCGGCTACTATAAACGATTCAAGCATAACTTCAAAGACTTTTTGTGCCTCCTCCGGACCCAAAGCGTTTATATACAAATTTCTGGTTACAGCAGCTAATCCAGCTGCAACTAATAATTGATCATCAGAATTGCCATTTATTTCTCTCATAGCAAATTCTTCTGCTTTTTGCATTACTTTAGCTATCTTGTCTAGTTTTGTTGCCATTTATCCTGTTCCTATTGTTGGCTATTCTTTCGTTAGCTTTGTTTCTATTATCTTCTCTTAAAACAGCCATACTCTCTTTTATCTCTCCAGCAGTTTCTTTACCTTGTTCTTTCAACATGCCAAAAGATTCTTTCATGATTCCCATGTCCTGATCACTTTGCATCTTTTCTCTCTGTAAGTCAAGCTTTTCAGATTCAACGGCAGTTCTCATAACTGTATCTGTTTCTGCTTGTTGTGCTTTTTGCATTAACTCTGCAGCTTTTAAATCTATCTCTTGTTGTTTTAGTTTAACAAGTGGATCTTTTTCTTCTAGTCCACTTCTTTGTTGTTCTTCTGCAGCCATCTGTTTAATTAATTGTGCTTCAAGAGTTGCAATCGCAGATTCTTTTTTATCCATATATTGCTTTTGCATCATTTGCATCTGTTGTTGTATCTGTGGATTTTGCTGTGCTTGTTGTTGCATAGCTTGCATCTGTTGTTGAAACTTTTGTGTTTCTTGCATCATCTGTTGTTCTATCTGCTCTGCAGCCATGATTGCTATGTGTTGTAAAACATGTGCTTCCATCATTGCGTACAATTGTGGATTAATTTGCACAGGTCTAGTAAACATAAATTCTGCATGTGCTTCCACGTGTGCTTTATGATTTTGTTGTGGAAAAGCTTTTGGTTGCATACCACGCATAGCTTCTGAGTTTTCTATTGCAGGGCTTTTTGGTGGTGGGTTACCTGGATCTGGTTTTAACAATGCATCAATATTATCTACATCTAATGCTTGGTATACTCTTCTATATGCCTCACGTAAATTGTGTAATGCAGGATTAGCAATTGCTAATTGTAATTGTTGTTGTGCCAACATAACACGTTGTGACATAGAAAATATATTTGGATTAGATACAGGTAGTATGTCTACACGATCATCAAAATCTGTAGCTTTAATCATTCTGTTACCACCTCTTACTGCGTAAGGATATTCTGGTGGTAAGAACAATTGTATGCATCTAGCAAGTAAATTAAATTCTGTTGCTTGTGCGTAGTGTAATCTTTTGTGAATTGCACTCATAACTTTTGTGCCACGTTCCAATAATGCTAGTGTTGTGCCAACAGGGTTTTGTTCATTACCTTCACCCATTTTCATATCTGCAATTGCAGCAAATGATTTACCAGCATCAACACAGAAACCTAATAATGCAAACAAAGTTTGTGATGGTTCTCTGTATGGTAGTGGCAACAAAGATTCTTTTATAGATTGTCCTGTTACATCTACGTCTCTAAATTCTCCTGGTTGTAAAGGTTGATCGTGATCACGTATACGCATACCACGTGCTTTAAAACCTGCTGGTAGATTGGCAAGAGTACCTGCATCAATTAACTGTCGCAAAACACTTGTTGCAGTTCTTGACAACCCACCTAACATGTGGATTAGGCCAAATCCATAAAAGCCTAGTCCTGGGAGGAATTTGTAATGAGTGAAATAATCTATTCTTCTTTTAGCCGGATCTTGTTCCTTGTAATTTCTTCGAATAGATAAAACCTCATTACTGTATTGATCAATTGTAATTATGTATGGTAACTTAATACCGTTTGCATCTTCAAAACCTGGTACGTCCATGTCGACGTGCATTTCTAATAATGTATGTGTGTCTTCTCCACTTGCTGTTTCATCTGACACACCATCTAATTCATTTATTTTATCTGTTACTTCATTGTTAGTAGATACACTACCAGTTGTAATTGGTATGTCTCTATAAAAACCATTTACTTGTTGTTTACGTAAAGTGTTTCCATCTACTTTTGTTACGTGTGTAATTCTAATTGCATCTTCTAAAGATGACGCATTGTAATTAACAACACAATCTTCACTAGACACAAATTTAGATACAGGACGCATTAGTGTTCCATCATAGTATGTTTTCTTAAATGCAGACCCTGACAATGGTAAATAAAATAATAATTGATCCATATCTGGATCATATTCTTTCATGACGTGTGTAATCATGTAATTCATGTAATCTTTTACACGTTTAGCTTGTTCTTCTATTGGTGGTGTAATTTCACCAACTATTTCTGTATTTACAGGTCCAGATGGTGGTAATAATTCTTTATATGCTTGTGCTTGGAATTGTGTAACTGATTCTGCTAATAGTGGATGTATAACACCACTAGCACCCTCAAAAGGCTGTGTTCTATCTTCATATTTAAACCCTAGCATGTCTAATCCTTTTACATACGTATCTTCCCAATCTTTTCTTGAATCTTTGTCAGATTCGTACGCACCAACACAATCATCTGATAATTTTCTTAATTCATCTTCTTCTATGTAGTCTGCTAGGTTTGCATCAAAGGGAATGTTTTGTTGATCTAGTTGTTGTGCACCATCTTCTATTATTTCAACACTTCCATCTTCTAATTCGTTAATATTAGGATTTTGTGCGCCAGGCATTTGTATATCTGCGCCTTGACCGCCTTCTATATCTAATCCACCACTTAATTGTTCTATTGCCTTCTCAATAGATCCTGCAGAAGGCATTCTTGATTTTATAGCCATTTTATCCCCTTACCACATTTTTCTTGACAAATCCACCCTTACTATAAACTGGTATGGTAGAACTTCCAGGATACTTAACACCTGTGTTAAAGTCTCTTAATTCAATTAATGGAATCTTTTCCCATGTAAATCCATTTCCGTCAACTATTGTTGTGTCTGTAAATTTAAAACCACTCTTTTTAGCAATTCTTTTCATCGCTTTTACTCCTATCTCATCATAAAATTTATCTCCACCTTTAGGTATGTTACCATGTGCTTTTTTCATCTTACCTGTAGATAACGCAATACCATCGTAACCAGAATCATCTGCCATCTTCATTAGTCCTTGTAAAAACACTTTTGCATAGTTTTCTGACTTTTTAAATGGTGCTTCTTGGTGCATTTGACCACTAGAACCTGTAGTTCTTGCTTGTTCTTGTACTTTTTTCTGTAATTTTTTAACATCTTCTACTAATTTCTTCATTGCACGCTCAATATTAGCTAATTCAGCTACATTTTCTGGTGCTTCACGTTCTGCACGTGGTAAAGCAAGAATATTGTCTTTTCTAAGCCTTGTTGACTCTAAAGTTTGTCTTTTTTTGTCTAATTGTGACGCAAAATCACCCATTTCAGCCAAAACATCACCTTTATCAAGTCTTGGAGCGTAAATATAGCCCTTTTGTGCAACATTTTGGTGTAAATCTGACTGTACTTCTTCCATAAGTAATATTTTTCGACCATTTTCGTCAATTCTTTCACTAAATCTACCCCATCCAAACGGTGCATTGCCACCTTTTCCTTCAAAACCTTCGTTAGAAAAGTGTCCAGATTCATATTTTTTCTCTCTAGCTCTTACAGCACCCGTATCAAAGTTGTGATAGAACTTTAATTCACCATATCCTGACCCACCAGGTATAAATTGTGCTCCATCATGAGCTGGTGACTTTTTACTTTTGTAAAAAAATCCTCTACCGTCAGCCATATCACCCAATCTGTACAACATTTTCTTTGTCCAAAAAGGAATTGGCACATCTGCAGTCATAACTTCTCTATCAAATATATTTAACGCTTGGTATAATTCATTAAATGCTTGATCTTCTGGTATGTTTTTAGCTTGTGCTAATTTTGTAACATCTCTTGCAGGCACTAAATTTTTTAAAACATTAAAATGATCTTGTTTTACAATTTTATTTGTGCCGTGGTATAATTTTGGAAAAGTGTTACCCCACATGTCATTAAATTTATTACCTGTATATAATTCAAAACTTCTACCACCATAACTTTTTTTCAATAATGGTATCATTATATCACCATTGTCTGCTTGAATTTGTGCTCCTTGCATATTGTCAATTAATAATCTTCTTATCTTCATACCTGTAGCATCTTGTGGTGGTTGATGAAGCCTATTTAACAATGCAGGGTTATCAGAAAATACATCTAAGTTATCTTCAGTGTAAGCTCGATTACCTCTTAGATCTCTAGTTCTAAGTAAAGTATTAGTTAAATCTTTTGCGCCACGTTGTACAGGTTCTGCCATTGCAATGTCCATGTCAATTTTAGGCATCTCTTTGTTATATAGTTCTAATAATTCTGTTTTAGATAGTTTTCTTTTAGCGTCTGTTTTTGCAATGTTTTCTAATAGTGGTCCTAAACCAAATTCATCTAACTCTACATCACTAACACCTTGTTTGTTTTTTATTGTACCAAGCCACTGCTTTGCAGGTAAACTTGTTTCCGGCATATCTTCTATTGCATCAACAGTAGAAAGAAACATTGCAGGTTTATCTTCAGGTGCTTGTGATATTGCAACGTCTGTTGCTTTTCCTGGTGTGCCTTTTTGTTTAATTATATCACCGACACGAGCCACGGCCCTCGGCACGTTTTTAAATTGTCCAAATAGCTTTGCTGCACCAGCAATACCACCAATAGCAAATTTTTGTCTATCAATACTTTCTTGTGGGTCTAACAATGGTAATCCTTCTGACATAGGTCCTTTTTTTGGTGGCACTGTATCAGTTAAGTCATCGTCTATCAAGCCACCATCTTTAACTAACACTCCTAAATATGGATGTTTATATTTAGATGCTGCATAAGGATATTTATATAAACCTTGTGATTTTATTAACTTTGCAGCTTCTGCATCTGGTTGTGCAGCTAGAAGGTATTCAAATAATTCTTCATACTCTTCATCTTTAAAACGAGGGATTTTAAATTTATCACCTTTTACACTATAACCAAAAGCTTTAGGTGATTGTCCTTCTAATGTAAGAATACTAAGAGCTTTTACTTTTTTTAACAAATTTTCTAATCTATTTAATTCTGTTTGTAATGCTTGCGTAGGTCTAGCTTTTAAAGCTGTTGCAATATTTTTTATTGAAGCTTCTAAACTTCTTTGAATGTTTTGGTTTACCGCAGAAGGAGAAAGATACATTGCTTCTCCAGATCCACCAATGTCTAAAAAAGGACTTTTTCTATTTACTTTACCTGTTTCTGAAAAAGGAAATATGTGTGCAAAATCAATTAATTTTTCTTTTAATCTATTTGCTGGTGTATTAGGAAAATATTTTGCAGCTATTGCATATAACTTTTTACCAAGTTTAGATGTGTTATCCGTAATTCTTTTTTTCTCTTCTATTAAATCATTTACACCACTAGAATATTTTTTTACAGCAGATGATAAGTTATCCATTATTTCAGGATCTTCTGCATTTAATTTAGTAAGAAAATTTTCTGGATCTTTATAATATAAACCACGTGCTTGATTAGTAAGCACTGTCATTTCAGCTTCATTCTGTGGAGTAAATTTATCTCTTAAAAGAGGATCTGTAGTTCTTTTAAGACCAGATTTTTTTACTTTTATTGTAGGTATACCTGCAGCCATTTTTTCTTCTTGTGTCATTCCTAATTTGTGATCAAAATCTTCAAATTTACCTTTTGGTTTTGGTAATGGTACATCGTCAGGATTATTTTTAACTTTAAGTATTGTTGTAAGATTTTTTCTACCTTGATTTGTTGATCGAGCAAAAGGGCTTTGAACGCTAGCTTCACTTACTTCATCTGCTCCAAATTTATTAATTCTACTAAGAGTAATAGGCATGTGATCTTTTTCTTGGATTGTTTTACCTACTTGAAGTTTTTTTGGATCATCTATTGGTTGTCTTATGACATCCATAGCAAATCTTCCAAAATTAGGGTCTTCATTTACTTTTGCAAAATGCTCATCAAGATATATATCGTTTTGTTTACGTGTAAGCTTTCCTGGTTTTTCTCCTCTACCAAGAAAAACTTTATATTCTAATTCTTTTTCATTTGTTATGTATGGAAAAAAAGGTGATTTATCAGTAGGAGCTGTTTCAACTCTTTTAACTAAACCTTTGAGGCTTCTATCTAAAGAACCAATTCCTCTACTAATGGCTTGAGCACCTTTTATTACTCCAACAACCATTAGTCAAAAAAACCGTAATAAGATCCTGCAACAGGAAGTGAACCTATGCCTGTAGCTTTAGCACCTGCTTTACTAAAAAGATTACCACTAGCGCCTTGTAAAAATGCTCCTATCTTTGGAAAGAAACCTTTTGCTTGTCCAATTTTAGAAAATGCTCCTGGGTTTAATGCAAAACCTGCTGCAGGTATTGAAACAATTTGACCAAATGATTTTGAAAATTGATTACCGTAAAGAGGTGTGTTCATTGGGTCACCTGTAAATCCTTGGTCATCGAGAAAAGTACCAATTGATTTTCTATTTAAATATTCGTAATCATCGCCTTTACCACCAATAATTCCTGATCCACCAATATTAAAAGGTGAGTTAGCAATCATTGCGCCGCGGCCATTTTCGTCTATTTTG
>MDTE01060402.1_pt1 | contig 10333 bp, 7 predicted proteins | sample 811231 | NCBI WGS metagenome assembly MDTE01 (sample SAMN05326651, study PRJNA326480) | marine metagenome | isolation source: seawater | place: Indian Ocean: Red Sea | collected 2010 | reverse complement strand
ATCTCAGGAGGTATCACTTGACCACTTGTAAATTCTGACGAAGGTTGTAATGTTATTGTCTCCTCAATATTATAACACCAACCCCATAATTCAACTTCAACATCATCAATACAAAATTGTTCTTCTTCACAATCAGAGGTATCTTGGTACCCTACTTCTGTTTGAGTTAAACAATCAGGATAAATAGGACATAATTCATTATTATTCAATCTTTTATAATATAAATCATTATAACATATTTCTTCAGGTATCACTCCTGAAAATCCATTATCATTTAAAATTAAATAATTTAAATTTGTAAGGTTTACAATATCTGGTGGAATCTCTCCTGTGAGTTGATTATCCTCTAATCTTAAATCATATAAATTATTGAGAGACCATAATCCATAAGGTATTTCTCCTGTTAAAAAATTATCTGATAATTCTAAGTAATATAAATTTGTTAAATTTTCTATATCAGATGGAATTTCTCCTGTAAGTTGGTTATCCTCTAAGTCCAAATTTTGTAAATTTGTAAGATTTCCTATTTCTGAAGGTATCACTCCTGATAAATTATTATCACGTAAAAAAAGATTTTGTAAATTTGTTAAGTTTCCTATCTCTGGAGGTATCGGTCCTTGTAAATCACACCACCCACAATAAAAATTTTCTAAATTTATTAATTGTCCTATCTCAGGAGGTATCACCTGACCACTTGTAAATTCTGACGAAGGTTCTAATGTTGTTGTCTCCTCAATATTATAACACCAACCCCATAATTCAACTTCAACACCATCAATACATCCCCACCCAAAACTCATAAGTGAGAATACGGTCATTAAAGTGATTGTTTTCTGTTTAGTAATCATACAATAATGTAATAAATGAGGTTGGTTTTATAAAGGAGAAAAAAAGGTTATTTAGGGTTAGAAAACATCACTCAACAGTTACACTTTTAGCTAAATTCCTAGGTTGATCAACATTACAACCCTTAAATACAGCAATATGGTAAGCAAGCAATTGAAGTGGAATAGAAGTTAAAAGAGGAGTTAAACAATCATGAATATTATTCAAATTATCTATATAAATAAGGTGGTCACATAATTTCTTCAAGGAATCATCTTGATATGTAGATATACATAAAATTTTTCCTCCTCTAGATTTCACTTCTTGTATATTTGATAATATTTTTGAAAATCCATTTTTTGTAACAAGAAATACTACAGGCATATTATTGTCAATTAAAGCTATTGGACCATGCTTCATTTCAGCAGCAGGATAACCTTCAGCATGAATATAAGATATTTCTTTTAATTTCAAGGCACCTTCAAGTGCAGTTGGAAATTGATATCCTCGTCCTAAATATAAAAAATTATTTGAATTAGAATATTCCTTAGATACTTTAATAATTTCCTTATTTAGATTTAAAATATTTTTTATAATATTTGGAACTAACTGTAAATCATTAATTATTTTATTTATCTCATCTTTTTTATCTAACCCTGATTTTTGTGCAATGTATAAAGCAAAAAGAACTAAAATTGAAATTTGACATGTGAATGCTTTGGTAGACGCAACTCCTATTTCTGGGCCAGCATGCATATATATACCACAATCTGTTTCTCTTGCAATAGAGCTCCCAACTGCATTTACAATTCCAACAGTAAAAGCACCTATCTTTTTAGCTTTACTAATTGCAGCTAAAGTATCAGCAGTTTCTCCAGATTGACTTATAGCAATAAGTAAGCTCTTATTATTTATTGTGTTTTCACGATATCTGAATTCAGAAGCATATTCAACTTTAACTGGTTTTTGTAGTATAGACTCAATTATATAACTTCCAATTTGAGCTGCATGCCAAGAAGTTCCACATGCCGTTATATAAATGTAATCACTATTAATAATCCTTTGATAATAATCTTCTATACCACCTAACTTAATCTCATTATTTTTTAATATTCTTCCTCTAAATGAATCAGCAATTGATTGTGGTTGTTGAAAAATTTCTTTCAACATAAAATGTTCATATTTTCCTTTTTCTATGCCTTCAAGAGAATATTCAATTTTTTTTATTTGTTTATTAATTATATTGTCATGATCTAAATGCTTTATTTTATAATTATCTTTAGTTAATTCAACTATTTCACCATCATCTAAAAATAATATATTTCTAGTAAAATCAATAACTGCAGAAGTATCAGATGCTATATAATTCTCTTCTTCTCCTATTCCTATAATAAGAGGGCTACCATTTCTTGCAGCTATAATTTTTTCTGGTTCATCATAGCACATAACAACAATACCATATGCACCAACAACTTCTTTTAGAGTTAGTTTTACTGCATCATAAAAATTTAAATTGTGTTTATGATAAAGGAAACTTATAAATTGTACTATAACTTCACTATCAGTATCTGAATTAAAAATGACTTTATTTTTTTCTAAATATTTTTTTAAAGTATAATGATTTTCAATAATACCATTATGAATTAAACTAAATTTATTTAGATAATCATTATGTGGGTGAGCATTTTTTTGATTTGGTTTCCCATGTGTAGCCCATCTAGTATGACCAATACCTACATAACCATTATGTGTTTTGTTTTTAATTTTAGTTTCAAGACTTGATATTTTACCTTTACATTTTGTGGTTACTATTGACTTGGATTCAAATGTAGAAATTCCAGAAGAATCATATCCCCTATATTCTAATCTTTTCAAACCATTAATTAGAATATTTTTAGCTTTATTTTTCCCTATATATCCAACTATTCCACACATTATATTATTTAAATGCTATTCCCATTCAATTGTTCCAGGTGGCTTTGAAGTAACATCCATTACAACCCTATTCACGCCTTTTACTTCATTTACTATTCTATTTGAACATATTTTTAATACTTCTGCTGGTAAGTCATACCAATCTGCTGTCATCCCATCTAGACTTGTAACCATTCTCAAACATATAACATTATCATAAGTTCTTTTATCACCCATGACGCCGACAGTTTTAACAGGCAGCAGTACAGTGAATGCTTGCCAAATTTTATTATAATGACCTGTTTCCTTTAAAATATTTATAAAAATAGAATCAGATTCTTGAAGAATGTTAATCTTTTCGTAGGTAATATCTCCTAAAATTCTAACAGCTAATCCTGGGCCAGGAAAAGGATGTCTTAAAATAAAATTATCAGGAATATTTAATTCTTTACCAACTTTTCTAACTTCATCCTTAAACAATTCATTAAGAGGTTCAATTAATTTTAATTTCATTTTTTCGGGCAATCCTCCCACATTATGATGTGATTTGATTTTATCTGCAACTTTCCCATAACCACCTGATTCAATGACATCAGGATACAATGTTCCTTGCGCTAAAAAATCAAATGGGCCAATTTCTTTTTCCACATTTTCAAATGATTCTATAAAACTATTCCCAATAATTTTCCTCTTTTGTTCAGGATCAGTTACTCCACTTAGATTAGTAATAAATTCTTCAGATTTATCATATAGCTTGACATTTAATTTTAAATGTTTCTGATACATTTCCATAACTTCTTTAGCTTCATTTTTTCGTAACAGTCCATGATCTATAAATACACAAACAACATTATCACCAATTGCTTTTGATAAAAGAGTCGCCGCAACAGTAGAATCTACACCCCCACTTAAAGCACATAACACCTTTTTATCTCCTACTATTTCTTTGATTTTATGTATAGTACTTTTAATAAAATTTGAAGAATTCCAATTTGCATCAATGTAGCATATTTTAAATAAATAATTTTCAATGATTTTATTTCCTTCCAAAGTATGAGCAACTTCTGGATGAAATTGCACACCATATAATTTTGCTTTACTATTTTCAGCAGAAGAAATAATTCCATTTTCAGATTTTGATGTAATTTCCCATTTATTTGGAAGACTACTAACTTTATCTCCATGACTCATCCAAACAGTTGAATTTTCTTTTAAATTTTCAAAGATATATGATTTAGAATCAATTAATATATTTGCCTTTCCATATTCAGCTTTTATAGAACTTTTAACTGACCCTTTAAATTTTTCTATTAATAATTGAAAACCATAACATACTCCTAGTATTGGAACACTATATTCAAAAATATCTTTTGGTAAATATGGTGCACTTTTTTCATATACACTTGAAGGGCCCCCAGAAAGAACAAAACCTTTTATATTATATTTATTTATATCTTTTTTCTTATAATCATATGGAAGAATAATAGAATGTACATTACACTCCCTAATTCTTCTTGCTATTAATTGTGTATATTGTGAACCATAATCAATTATAATTATAGTATCATTCATTTTTATTTTTTAAGATTTGTATGATATTTGTTATTGTCTCTTTCAAATTATTTCTATGAACAATTTTATCTATAAAGCCTTTTTTTAATAAAAATTCAGACTTTTGAAAACCTTTAGGTAAATCCTGGCCTATAGTTTGTTTTATAACTCTTGGGCCTGCAAAACCAATCAGAACATTTGGCTCAGATAAAATAACATCTCCAAGCATGGCAATACTTGCTGAAATTCCTCCAGTAGTAGGGTCTGTTAAAACTACAATATATAAGCCACCATTTTTAGAAAATTTAGCTAACTTAGAACTTGTCTTAGCAAGTTGCATTAAGCTGTATGCTCCCTCTTGCATCCTAGCACCACCAGAAGCAGTAATTATTATTAGTGGTATTTTTTCCTTATCAGCTAAATCTATAGCATACCCAATTTTATGTCCAACAACTGAGCCCATACTCCCACCTATAAAATTAAAATCCATAACACCTAAAACTGATTCTATATTATTAATTTTACCTTTAAGAATAGTAACTGCACTATTTTTATTTGTTCTTTTTTTATAGGTATCAACTTGTTCAAGATAACTTTTAGGAATATTAAAATTAAGAGGGTCAACAGAAGTTACATCTTTTTCATATTCGATATATTCTTCATTATCAACTAATAGTTTAATATATTCATCACTATTAATTCTAAAATGATAATTGCAACTATTACATACATATGAAAGTTTCTGTAAAACATTTCTATATATCATTTCATTACAATCAGGACATTTTATCCAAGTTCCTTCTTCAGTATTTCTTTTAGAAAATGTTTTTATATTTTTTGATTTTCTTCTAAACCATTCAGCCATAATTGTTTTCTATACAGATAAATATATTGGACTAATATTCTGTTTTTTTTCTTTTATAATTTTATTATAATTGTTTATAACATACTTTCCAACATCGATAGATGAAGGCCTAATTTCATCATAGTATAAATTCGGAATATTATTTAATCCATAACCAAAGATTTTAATATTTTTCAATTCTTCATATTTTAGACATTTAGGCTCATCAATAGATTTTTTATTTAAATATTCTTGCACATATAAATAATCTCTGTGAGAATAAATACTAATATAATATTTATTCTTTTCATTTATACCTATATTCATAGCAGAAAAAGTCTCTATGGGTAATATAGGTACTTTCAAAGATAAAGATAGTCCTTTTGCAAAAGATAAACCAGCTTTCAAACCTGAGTAAGAACCTGGTCCAATAGCAATAGCAATAAAATCTATTTTTTTTATTTTTTCCCCAATTAAATCTTTAGTAAATATAGCTATATATTCACTGTGATCTTTAATATTATCTTTTTCTTTATGTCTTACTTCCCCATCTTCAAAAAATGCAACACTACAAATATTGGTACATGTATTTATACTTATAAAGTTCATATTAAAGAAATTTTTCTAGAGTCTTGACCATAATGTTCAAATTTTATAAAAATTGTATCATTTGGTAAAATATCTGGTATTAAATCTGCCCATTCTACTAAAACAATATCACTAGAATAGATTAATTCATTAAAACCAAGGTCAATCCATCTTTTTTTATTTGGCTCTCTATAAAAGTCTACATGCATTACATTACAATTAGCATTATAATTGTTTATTAAAGTAAAAGTGGGTGAAGTTACATTATATTTGTACCCTAATCCTTTCAACAAACCTTTAATAAATGTTGTTTTACCAGAAGCTAAATTACCAACAAGACCTAAAACATCACCCTTCTTAATCTTGATTGATAAATCTTGAGCAAACAAAATGCTCTCTTCACTACTTTTGGTTATTATAGAAAATTTTTTCATTATTTAGGTTTTAAATGAATTAATGGAACAATTATCTCATCTAAAGAAATTCCTCCATGTTGAAAACTATTTTTGTACATATTTACATATTTATGATATTGATTATTATAAATAAAATAATTTAAATCTTTTGCTATAATGTATTCAGTATTTACATCTAACATTGGCAGCATATATTTTTTAGGATTTCTAATTTTTAATGCTTTTTTAGAATCTAATGTTAAATTTCTTCCATATTTATATCTAACTCCTTTGGAAGATTTATGATCTGCTTTAACTGAAACAGGTTTATTAACTATTGTATTTCCATGATCTGAAGTAATAACTACTTCTGTATTCCAGTTTGCGAATTCCTTTAAACAATCTAATAACCAAGAATTTTGAAACCAATTTAAAATTGACTGTCTATATGCTGACTCATTTGGTATAAGTTCTTTTAATATTTCAGATTCCGATCTTGAGTGACCTAAGATATCAACAAAATTAACTACAATAGTTAAAATGTTTACATTTTTATAATCATTTATCTTATTATAAAACTTTTTACCTTCATCATGCTCAGAAATTTTTACATATTTAAAGGATTGATTAATTTTCATATCTTTTAATTTATTTTTAAATAAAATATCTTCATAAGCATTCATTTTTTTATCTATAAACATTTTTGACCAAATATCAGGATACTTATTTTTTATATCTAAAGGCATCAATCCACTAAAAATTGAATTTCTTGCAAAAGGTGTTGCAGATGGTATAATTGAAAAATGAGATTTTTCAATTATATTATAATCTTGATAAAGAATATTTGATATTTTCTTCCACTGATCAATTCTAAAACAATCAATTATAATAACAATCAAATTACTATCCTTTTTAATAGATGGTAAAAAGGATTGATCGAATAAATCACAAGATAAAATTGGTTTATTATTATCTGAAACTAGCCAATTTTCATAATTTTGTTTATAAAAGTTATAAAATAAATTATTTAAAATAATTTTTTGTTCTTCAAACATTCCCTTAAAACTATGATCATTGATTTTATCTAATTTTATTGCCCAATTAACTAATTTATTATTTAATGCAATCCAATCATCATAATTATATTGTTTAAAGTCAACTCCTTGGATTTCATTATAAAATTTTAAAAACTCTTTTATAGTTTGCTGTTCAGATATTTGCTCATTATCTAATATATTTTTACATGCAATATATACTTGACTTGGGTTTACAGGTTTTGTTAAATAATTAGATATTTTCTCAGCAATTGCTTTTTCCATCAACCATTCTTCTTCATTTTTAGTAACCATAACAATTGGTAATAAGGGTTCTTTATCTTTTAAAATTTTTAATGTAGAAAGTCCATCTAAGCCAGTCATCATTTCATCCATCAGCACTAAATCTATGTTGTTTTCTTTACAAGCAACTATAGCATCTTCACCCGAATTAACTGCAGTTATTTCATATCCTTTTTCTTCTAAATAAATGATATGAGGTTTTAATAATTCTATTTCATCATCTACCCATAATATGTGTTTTTGTATGTTCATTTATTTAGATGTTAATTTGTATGAGCCATCCCAATCATCATTAGGAGGATTATTTTTAAAGTCTTTTGCTCTTTTTAGAAATATATCACTTGGATTAATCTCATTGTTATGCAAATAAATTTCTAATTTACTACTTTGAGTTAACAATTCTATAGCTTCGTCCCATTTTTGATCATAATAACATTCCAATGCAGCATGATAAGTTTTAACAAGTTTTAAAACATTACTATCATTTTTTTCATTAAAATTAATTATCTCTACTGTTTGCACAGGTACAGTTTTACCTACAAACTTAATTCTATCTATATATCTCCATAAATAATTATCTTTACCAGCATTATCAAGTGTTTCCTCAGTCGAATGTAAATATATTCCATACTGTTTTGCTGAAGATTCTAATCTTGCAGCTATATTAACAACATCCCCTATCATAGTATAATTCATATGATATTTTGAACCCATATTTCCAGTTACCATCTCTCCTGTATTAACTCCTACTCTCATTTTCATAGTTTGAACAATTTCTGGCCACTTATCTTTTTCCTGAGACCATTTCTTATTTAATTCTATTAAATTAAATTGGCAATAAAGCGAAGAATCTAATGCAGCTTTTGCATGTTCTTCAAAAAACATAGGGGCACCAAAAAATGCTAATATAGCATCACCTTCATATTTATCTAAAGTACCCTGATGTTTTAATATTATCTCTGTTTGCTTCGATAAATATTCATTTAATAATTCTACTAATTCAACAGTAGTTAGTTGCTCAGAAATTGTAGAGAAGGCTTGGATATCTGAGAAATATGCTGTTCTAATTCCGCATTCTCCTCCTAGTTCTGGCATTTTTTTCTGATTATACATAACATCTATAATCTTAGGTGATACATATCTACCAAAAGTCTCTTTTAGAAAATTTTTATTTTTTTGCTCCTTAATAAGGTTGTAAGATAAATTTATTCCATAAGTAACAATGATTGATACAATGGGATAGAAAACAGGGATTAATTTAGATTTAAAATCTGGTACTAATTTCGCAAATTCTTGATTTGTTACAAAATTAAAGAAATATTTCAACATCCAAAGTTGATCTGATAGGAAACTTCCAATAGAATAAGAAAACCAAAGAAGTGCCATACTAAATATTAATACTGTATTTAAAAAAAATGATTTCCTATTTGATAAATATAATGATAAAAGAATTAATGATATTATTAATAATATCTGTGGAATGAAATTATCACTTGTTAGACTTAAATAGAATTTTGAAACATCAATATAGTTTTCATCTAAAATTTGCTGAATAGCATTTGCATGAAGTTCAACACCTGGCATATTTTTTTCAATGTTTTGATAATGATAGAATGGTGTTAATACAAAATCATTATCTTCATCTAAAGAAGAACCAATAATAACTATTTTATCTTTAAAAGGACTCTTTTGTATACCAAAATATTTATAGAAAGGACTATTATCATTAATGTATTTATCAATCCAATTATCATCTTCTTCCAATGATGATAAATTATAATCTTCACTATCAATAACTTGTGAAAGTGAATATGTGCTAAAAGTGTTAAACATACTTGATGTTGGACCATAATAATTAATCAATAAAGATGCTTCTTTATTAAATGGCTTTATATTTACACCACCAATAATCAAATTATCATTTTTTGTATCCTGTGTTATTTTACTGCTTGATATATTTTTATATGATAATATTGATTGTATAGCTAAAGAAAGATAATAATTATTTGGTTCTGAGCTTACCTTGCTTAATATTGAATATTTTCTATTGCTTAAATCAACATTATCCATTCCTTGATTTACAAGACCTATTTGAGGATTTGAATTCATAATTTTCAAATTAGGTTTAACTATATAATCCTGGGGAACTCGGTTTATATCTTTAGCAATTTTAGATGCAAGGACTACTTCTGTCCCTTGATTTTTTGCAAATTGAATAGATTTCACAAATTGGGCATCACCATCTGAATACGAACATTCTGCACACTCTTTATTTATGTGATGTTCTAAAAATGTTGAAGTATGGTCTGGAGCATCAAACATAATATCAAAAACAATAACTTTAGCTTTAGCTTTAGTTAAATTTTCAACAACTCTAGAATATACCCTCCCTCTAGGATAAGGATATGATTCATCTATTAAACCATAAGATTCATCATCAATTTCAACAATAACAACATCTCTTTCAAATTCTGAGTTTTCATACAATGGGCCTCTTAGCTTAAATTTTAAATCAAAAAACTTAGATTCTATAAAACTATATGCACCAGAAGTAAACAGAAATATATTTAAAAAGAAAGATAAAAATCCTACAAGTATATAGGGATAGTACTTATTAATGTTTTTCATATAATAGTTTAAAATTTATAAGATAAATTTGCTTTAAATATACTATTATAATACTTTTCAGACTCTTGTGTTTTTTTGTTATAGTTATAACTAAGATTTAAAAGAATATTATTCAAAAAAGATAAGTTTGTAAAAACTTTTAGACCAGTTTGATCATATTTATTTGTTCCAGATGCATTTGAATAACTGATGGTAGCCCCTAATTTTTCAATTAAATTATCAGTATTATAATATACTCCAAGTCCAATCTT
>MDTE01157838.1_pt1 | contig 10335 bp, 6 predicted proteins | sample 811231 | NCBI WGS metagenome assembly MDTE01 (sample SAMN05326651, study PRJNA326480) | marine metagenome | isolation source: seawater | place: Indian Ocean: Red Sea | collected 2010 | reverse complement strand
TGTATCTGGAGTATCTACGTTCGCAGGTAATATAGATGCTGATGGAGACTTAGATGTAGATGGGCATACAAATTTAGATAATGTAAGTGTATCTGGAGTTTCTACTTTCGCAGGTAATATAGATGCCAATGGAGACTTAGATGTAGATGGTCATACAAACTTAGACAATGTTAGTGTTGCTGGAGTAACTACTTTTGCTGGTAATGCTAGATTTGATAGTACTATTACTGCTGGTGGTTCTACAGGTAATAACGGACAATATTTAAAATCAACTGGTACTGGAGTTGCATGGGAAAATTATCCTGCTGCTAGAACTGCTACAACTTATACAGCCACCGCTGGTCAAACAACATTCTCTTTCAACTACAATGTTGGTTATCTTGATGTATTTGTAAATGGTGTTAAATTAACTGCATCAGAATTTACTGCTACAAATGGAACATCTGTCATCATAGCTGTATCTTTATTTGCAGGTGATACAGTTGATTTAGTTTCATATAACACAATAGTTTCTGGTTCAGGTGCTTTCTTAGCAAACTTAATTGAAGATTTAACACCTGAGTTAGGTGGTAACTTAAGTTTAAACAGTAAAAATATCACTGGAACAGGAGATATTAATATAAATGGACAGGTAAATGCGACTACCTTCGTTGGTGATGGTTCAGGATTGACTGGTGTTGTTGGTTCTGGTTCTGGTATAATTGTAAAAGACAGTGGTGCGACTGTTGGTACTGCTGGAACTATCAACTTTGGTGCTCAATTAGAATTATCTACTATTTCTAATGCGAGTGTTACTGTAGGTGTTACCACAAATCAATTTAATGTTAATAATTTCGATTCAACTGGTATCTCTTCATTTAGAGATATAGATGTAGATGGTCATACCGAATTAGACAATGTGAATGTATCTGGAGTAATAACTGCTACAACATTCTCAGGAAATTTATCTGGTAATGCATCTGGATTAAGTGGAACACCAAGTTTAGCTCTTTTAGATGTAGACGTAGATGGTCATACTGAATTAGATAATGTTAATGTATCTGGGGTAATAACTGCAACAACATATAAAGGTGCAATACAAGCAACTTCAGGAACATTCTCAAGTCACGTTGATGTTACAGGTGATCTTGATGTTGATGGTCATACAAACTTAGATAATTTAAGTGTTGCTGGTGTTTCAACTTTCTCTGGAAATGTAGGTTTTGCAGCATCAATAGGTACTCCAACTAACGTTAATATAAATGTTGGTTCTAATGATGAACTACAGTTAAGATACAATGGTAATATTGGAACGCTTGACTTGTTTGACGATCAAGCATTTTGCATGGCAATTAGAAGTGCTCATACATTAATTCTTAGAGCTAAATTTGGAATTAATACACCAGCATTAGGTGATGGTTATGGATTGAATATTGATGATGTTCGTTTTGGTCCTGCTACATCTGATTATGATATGGGATCATCTCTTTCACCATTTGGAACTTTATTTGCAAAACAAGGAAATTTCAGTGGTATTTGTACAGCAGCATCGTTCGTAGGTGATGGTTCAGGATTAACAGGTGTAACTGCATCTGGTGTTGGTATTGAAATTAAGGATGGTGGTTCGATAGTAGGGACTGCAGGTACAATTGATTTTGGAACAGGTTTAGCTGTTTCACCTGCCTCTGCTGGTATTGTAACAGTTACTTCTTCCCCAACAGCACTGAAAGATAGTGGTGGTAATGTAAAGATTCAAGCACAGGCATCAGGTGCAATTCATTCTGGAGTTACAACATTTAGTGGTGGATCTGTAATTATTAATCCTCCTTCAGCAACTCACGCAACGTTAACTATTAATTCACAGGAGTCTAATGATTCACCTGGTCCTATAATTAATCTTTCTAGGAATAGTGGTTTCTTTTCATCCACTGAACCATTAGGTGAGATTAGATTTGTTGCAAACAGTAATAAAAATTATGGAAAAATTACTGGTAGAACAACAAATACAGGTTCTGGAACAGAGGATGGTAAGATTCAAGTCAGTGCAATTAAAAATGGAACAGAAACTGTTGTAACTGAATTCACACATAATGGTGTTGACATACCCTTTGATTTAGATGTAGATGGACATACAAATTTAGATAATGTTAGTATCGCTGGTGTTTGTACAGCAACAACCTTTAGTGGGGATGGTAGTGGGTTAACTGGAGTAGCAGCTAACGTCGGTATCACAACGAATCTTACAGGAACATTTTCTTCTACTCCTGGTTCACCTTCAACAATTAATACATTTGGATATAGTGCAGATGATAGAGTTGTTGAATATACAGTTCTCATTGAGCAGGGTTCTAATTTCCAAAGTCAGAAAGTTTTAGCGATGAGATCTGGAACAACAGTTCACTCAACTCAATTTGCAGTTATCTTTAGTAATAATTTGTTAGTACAATGTGATGCAACAATTAACAGTGGTAATTTGATATTGAGAGCTACACCTGAAACTGGAGTAACTGGAACGATATCTTATAGAGTAAAACGTGAGGTTATGTAATGTACAAATATACTCTCGCTGTAACGAGTCCTGAGTATTGGAATACAATTCACAACGCATTAATAGTTGATTCAAATGAAGATGGCATTCCAGATCGTAAAGTAACTTGCTCAGATCTAAAAGAACACAGTCCAACTCGTGGGACTTATTGGTTGACTGAAGAAGAAGCAACTGGTATATCAACTCATCCAAATGTAAAGTGGATTGAATTATCACCATCGGAATATCCTGATCTATATCCTCATCCTGAACTTGACTCAAAAAGATTTGGTAAAAATGTTAAGGTATATCGTGATTTAGATTTGAATGCACCACCTACAACTCCGACTTCTGCTGAAGAAAATAGAACCAACTGGGGAATGAAGAGAGTTGGAATTGCTACAAATGGAGATAGTTGGCCGAATGTTACAGGTAATCCAGCAGTTATCAACACTGATTTAGACTATAGTTTAACGGGAAAGAATGTAGATTTAATTATTCAGGATTCGGGTGTTTTACAATATCACCCTGAATTTATAGACTCTGATGGTAAATCAAGAGTTAGAGATATCATATTAGATGGTCCTTATTATATTGATCCAACATATTTTATCAATAACAATTACACATATACAAAACCAGATGGCAGAACAGGGATAACAACTACGTCTGCACATTCTTGGTGGGAAATCTCTAGTAATCGTTCTAATGCTTTTCAATCATTAGGAGTCATTGCAATACCAAATAATTATACAGAGGCAAATGCTCTGGGTATTGGTGGAACCTCACATACAATGACAAGTTCTCATGGTACTGCTTGTGCAAGTTTATCAGCTGGTAAAAATTATGGATTAGCATTTGAAGCAAACATATGGACAGTATCTATTTTTTCTCCTGCAGATCTTAATACAGAATTGTGTTATGATGCACTCAAATTATTTCATCAGAATAAACCTATAAACACTGCAACTGGTAAAAAAAATCCTACTGTTGTGAATGGTAGTTGGGGTTATTATGGTGGATTTAATTCAAATACAAATGTTTCTTATAGTTTTGCAGGTTCAACAGGTTCATTTACAGGATATACTTCAAGTAGCACTGGAGTACAAGCATTAGCATATGGATTAAGAGGAGGTCTATTTTATAATCGTCAGTTTGCAACTTCATCAAGAACTAGCTCTCTTGATACTGCTGGTGATGAAATGTCAGATGCGGGAGTAATATTTGTTACCTCTGCAGGAAATAATAATCAAAGATTAGGTATTGGATTGACTGATCCACATCTTAATGATTTCTTGACCACTTTAAATGGTGGTGAAAGTAGACCAGGTTTTCCTGGTGAAACTGCTGTAAGTGGATGTCCATCAGGACATCGAAATTGGATTCATCCACAGAATGTAGGATATGATAATGTTGAAGATTATCATCCTACAATATGTGTTGGTGCAATGGACGAGTTTATAGATAGTGGTTATCAAGAAAGAAAGGCACAATATTCAAATAACGGACCTGGTGTAGATATATGGGCACCTGCAGATGAACTTATAGCTGCTGGAATGAGAGCTGCAAATGGTGATAGATTATCTTTTGATACAAATTATAGTCGATACAATTCAGATTTTGTTGATATGTATTTTAACGGAACTTCTGCTGCTGCTCCTGTTGTTACTGGTGTAGTTGCTTTATTTCTGGAAAGTAAACCAGATGCTACGTCAGCAGAGGTGAAAGATTATCTAAAGGTTCATGCATCACAAATACTTCCAAGTTCTCAATGGATAGATGCATATCCTGATAGTACAAATGCAAATTATTGGAGAGGAGAATTCAATAATCGAGGTGCTGCGAATCGAGTATTATTTGATCCAACTGCTTCAGATGCTAGACCAACGTTCGCTAATATTTCTGGTGGTGAAAATATTATTACAGATCAATTATTTTTAAATCTTGATGCTGCAAATTATACGAGTGGTTCAACTTGGAATGATTCAAGTGGTAATGGTCTTAATGCAACATTAAACGGACCTACTTATAATTCTAATTTTGGAGGATATTTTGATTTTGATGGGACGAATGATAGTGCAACTTTACCAACATTAGCTATTGCTGGAAATGAATTAACTTTTAGTGTTTGGAATTATGGTATTGTAAGTAAAAATAGTTCTATAATATTTTTAGGTGATACTGGGGACAATTCTGGAGGTAGAATATTGCAGGTACATCTTCCTTATAGTAGTAATATTGTTTATTTTGATAAAGGAACTACACCTGGTAGTGGTCTATCTGGTCCAAATACTCAATATGATAGAATTAATAATACAGCGACTGATGCTCAATATAAAGGATGGCATCACTGGGTATTCACAGCAAATGCTACCACTGGTTTTATGAGAATATATCTTGATGGTGCACTTTGGCATCAAGATAGTGGAAAAACAAAAACAATCTCAAATGTAAATGGAAATATAAGAAATATTGGTATGGGTAATGGTGGAAATTATCATCAAGGTTACATATCTAATTTGCAAATATATAAAAAAGAATTATCACAAGCAGAAGTTGTTCATAATTTTGATGCAATGAAAGGTAGGTTTGAGAGTAAACCTTTAATAGTTTCAGGTGTATCATATACACTATCATAAATAATTAAAAAGTAATATGGCAGAGAAGAGTTTTGGTGTAAAGGAGGTTAATCTGATTGGTGCTTCAGGTACACCTACAATTACAAGTCCTAATAATTTAAATTTAAATGCTATAAATGTTGCAATTAGTACAAACGTTAGCATTGGTGGAACTCTTTCTGTATCTGGAAATCTATCTATAGGTGGAACATTAACATACGAGGATGTAACTAATGTTGATGTTGTTGGAGTTTCAACTTTTAATGATACTGTTAATATAGTACAAAATAAAAATTTAAAATTTGCTGGTAATAGTGGTGGAATAATATATGCAGATGGAAATAATTTTATACTTGAAGGAACAAATCAATCAGGTCAAACTTATATTAGGGGTGGAGGTTCATTAATTCTATCAGGTGGACAAGTTGGAAGTCATCAATCTACTATAGTGGTTGATAAGTCAGGTGGTAATGGATATTGTCAGTTGATGTATGGTGGTAATACTAAACTACAAACAACTAGTTCTGGTATTGAAGTAACTGGTTCTGTAAGTGTAAATGGTTCACCAATAGGTTCTGCTCCATCTAACTCTGATATTCAGGTTGTATACACTGTCACTGCAAACGGTTCATCTGCATATCGTTTTTCTGGTAATGGTGTTGAAAGTTCTGCGGACGATCCAGAATTGTATTTGATAAGAGGAATAAAATATCGTTTTATAAACAATTCAGGTGGTAATCATCCATTTAAGATTAGAACTTACGCTGATGCTGTAACGAATAGTGACGTATACAATTATAATACAGGTGTAACTGGTAATGGAAACACCACTGGTAATATAGATTTTGATGTTCCTTATAACTCTCCAGCTGTTTTATATTATCAGTGTAGTAATCACCCTGGTATGTTTGGTAAAATTTATATTCGTGGTGCGGGTGGACAAAATGACAATGTAGGTTTTACAACTTTTTCTCAAGGTATTGACATTGACGATGCTGCTGCCTCTCAAAAATGGACAATTGTTAATAATTCTGCAAATACATTACGTTTTATGCGTGGTACAACTACAGATTTTTCTTTTGGACCTAATGGACAATTAGGACTTGGTGGATGGGCTTCAACTGCTTATGGAGAAGAAGGTCAGGTTGCTGTAAGTAACGGATCATCTGGAGGTTCTCCAGGGTGGGGTTCTGCATTATACTATCCTACATCATATAATGATTATGATCCAACTGGTGTCAATGGATTTATCCAAAATTCACTTCCTTTTTGGATTTCAAAAGTAACAGTTCTTTGGCACGAATTAAGTTTAAATGGTTCTAATCAAGTTATATTTCAATTCCGCAATGCTTCTGGAGATATAACATCTGGATATAACAGTTGTTCTCGTAATTCTACAGGTGGTACATCATTTAATAATACAAGTGGGTTTGTGATTGGAACTAATTCTAGTGGTCATGTATATTCAGGAAAAATGGAAATACAAAGAGTTGCTAATTTAAAATGGGTTGAAACTCATTTATTACTTAAAACGAACTCTACTGGAACATCTCAAGATTTAAGGCATGGTGGTGGTCATTTGACTATAAGTAATACAGTACCTACAGGATGGGTCATATCAGCAACAGGATCAAATAATTTTGATGGAAATACTCGTGTTACAGTATTTTACCAATAATCATACACAATATAAATAATCAAAAAGTATAATGGCAAATCCGAGAGAATTATCGCAGGTAGGTGGATTAGTAACAGTCAACGATTCGACTGGTCAAGTTGGTATTGCGAATTCTGTTGGAATTAATACTTCAGCTCCAACAGGTTCATACGCTATGGATGTTCATGGAGTCATAAATAGCAGTACCGATGTGCAAATAGGTGGTGTTTCTGTTCTTTCATCAGGAGGAGTATCAGTTGACGATGCTACTGCTCTTGCAATCGCTTTAGGATAATTATTCAAAATGGCAAATACCTTTAAATTAAAAACAAAAGCGAGCGTGGGAATCACGACTGAAAATATTTACGTAGTTCCGACTTCTACAACTACAGTTGTGATTGGTATTACAATAGCAAATATTACAGGTGCAGGATGTTTGGTAGGAGTAGGAATAACAAGACCCACTGCTGATGATGTAAGTGTATTAAAGAATGTTCCAATTCCTCAAGGAACATCATTAGAATTTATGGCAGGTAATAAAGTTGTATTAGAAGCAGCAGATACTTTAACAGTAAGTAGTGATACGAATGGTGGTGTTGATGTAGCACTTACAATTATGGAGCAAACATAAATGGCACTAACCCGAATTACGAAGGGTGTCATAAAACCCAATGAAAATTACGATACACATGATATTAATTCTACGGGTATCATAACTGCCACTGCTTTAAACATCAGTGGTAATGCTTCGATTGGTGGTGTTCTTACATATGAAGATGTAACGAGTATTGATTCAGTTGGTATAATTACTGCACAAAATGGTCTTCATGTGCTTAATGGATATGTCGGTATCGGAACTGCTTTTCCAGGCGAAGCTTTAGATATAAATTCTAAAACAAATTCACGAGCTATAAGAGTTTATTCAGAAGGTTCAAGTAGTACTTCAAAGTTAGTATTAAGGACAGGTGATAGTGGAACTAGTAAAATACATTTTGGAGATACCTCTGATATTGATGTCGCTGAAATAAGATATCAACACTCAAATGATTCGATGCAGTTCTATACGAACACTAATGAAAGGGTTCGCATCACATCAACTGGAGATATTCAAGTAGATAATGGTAATTTACATATTGATGATAATGGAGAGTTTGCAATCTTTGAGCAAAACACTTCTTTAGCGATGACTAATTCATCGAAAATTTCGATGGATTTTGCTAGTAATGTTGCAAGAATAAGATCAAGTCATAATGGTTCAGGTGGAAATGCAGTTTCTAGACCCCTTGCATTTTTTATTGGTAGTTCAGAAAAACTTCGCATCGACTCAAGTGGCCGAGTGATGATTGGAACAACCACTGAAGGTTTTGCTACTTATGGAGATCAATTCACTATTGCTAATAGTGGTCATTGTGGAATGACTATTAGAAGTGGAACAAGTAATTATGGTACTATCTATTTTTCTGATGGAGATGACGGTAGTGCTGATGAAGTTAGAGGATTTGTAGATTACAATCATTCAACTAACATGTTGCAGTTAGGTACTAATGGATCAGCAAGACTTCGCATCACATCAGATGGTTCAGTCCGTATGGGAGATGATGGAACATTCACTGCTGATACAGGAGCAGACGAATTAGTGGTTGGAAATGCTAATAATGGTGTCAATAGAGGAATGACCATTTATAACCATAGTGGTTCAGATGGAAGAATTTGTTTTGCTCAACCTGATGATGTTGATGCAGGAATGATAAAATATTCTCATGGTAGTGATGTATTGCAATTCTTTGTAGAGAGTACTGAAAGAGTTCGCATGCACAGTAATGGAAGGTTTGAATTAAAGAATACAATCACATCGTCAGTTCAGTCACATTTTGAAATAGGAGACACTCAGGGTTCTTTTGATTTTCAAATGTCAGATTCTTCTGGTGGTTCAGACTTTATTAAACATGTTAAAAAGAGATTTGTTGGTAAAAATACTTATGGATTGACGATATCAAGTCGCTCTACTCTTGCGAGTTCATACACTGGCACTGGTGATGCAAGCATTAAATTTTATTATCCCTCTGCTGGTGGTGGTGCTCAAGCTGGTTCTCAACTTGAATTTTGGACTAATCAAAACGGTTATGCTGGAACCTCTGAAGCAAAGAGAATGCAGATTAGTAATAGTGGTAATATAGGAGCACCAAATGGAAACAACATCTATAATGCTTCTGATGAAAGATTAAAAGAGAATATGGTGGAACTCACCAATGGATTAGATAAGATAAAAAAATTAAAACCCATATCATTTAACTGGAAAGATGGTTGGGATGAGTGTATGTCTGGTAAGAAAGAGTATGGTTTTGGTGCACAAACAACTCAAGTAGTTGATGAAATGTTGGTGGAGCCTTTCGGTACGGAAGACACTTTATTAAATGGTGAAGTAATAAAAAATCCTCTAAGAGTAAATGAAAAATATATTATTCCTTTGTTAGTTAAAGCGATACAAGAACAGCAAGAGCAAATTGAAATTCTTAAAACAGAGGTAGATACACTTAAGTCATCATAAATAACTAAAAAAAATAAGTAATATGGCACTTGTCGAACTAACAAAGATAGATGGTGTTGGTATTCATACCCTGAGTAATATCAATTCTCATAATATTAACTCTACAGGCATAATTACTGCAATTAATTTTGCAAAGGCAGATGGAGGTGGATTAGGTGCATCAAGTCATGAATATTATCTTAAACATATCGATTCATCTGGTAATGCAAGTGCCAGTGGTACTAATATGTTTGGAGGTTATCGAGCGGGAGGTGAAGGTGGCGGTAATACAAACAATATTACTTCTGGAGAAAGCAACCATGCCATCGGTTATGAATGTGGTGAAGAGATAAATTCAGGAAATTACAATACTTTATTTGGTCATTCTGCGGGCACGAATATAAGAAATGGTAATCATAACGTTGCTATGGGATATGAAACTCTTATAGATATACGTCAAAATCATGCTAATGTGGCATTAGGTTCCAATGCTCTAAGAAATCTTAATGGTTTTGGAAATTATAGTTTTAACGTTGCAATCGGTTATTATGCACTTAGAGAAGCTAATCAAGCTGAATATAATGTAGGAGTTGGTCAGGGAGTGGGAGCTTCACTCTCTAATGGAGACCGTAATACTTTTTTAGGTACTCAGGCAGGTGGAACAGGGACTAATGATATAACCACGGGTAGTAATAATATACTTCTTGGAAACCAAGCACAGGCTTCTTCAGCAACGGTATCAAACGAAGTAACTATCGGTAATTCTAGTATAACCAAGTTTAGAATACCTGGATTAAATAGTTTTGAAATAAGTGATGCTGGAGTATTGAGTGGTACAGCATCTGCAGCAACAAGTGCGAGTGGATTTAGAAATGTGACAGTATCTACAGCAAGCCCAAGTGGAGGCAGTGATGGAGATGTATGGATTAAATATAGCTGATCTAAATATGATTATAGTGGAGGATAATTAATGGCTATTTGGTACGTCGATTTCGAGGGTGAAGCTGGCACTGGGGATGGTACGTCT
>MDTE01120731.1_pt1 | contig 10335 bp, 10 predicted proteins | sample 811231 | NCBI WGS metagenome assembly MDTE01 (sample SAMN05326651, study PRJNA326480) | marine metagenome | isolation source: seawater | place: Indian Ocean: Red Sea | collected 2010 | reverse complement strand
TATCAGCTATAAGAAAAATTAATAAAGATTTGACACTAGAAGAGGAGCTTAGACTTGTTTTATCAATTCAAAGGAGAGGAGTTGAAGCGACTATAAATGATGTTCTTACAGATACTCTAGATAAACAGAAACAATTAGATACAGAAGGTTTTGGACAGGGAGTAGGTGGTCGAAAAAGACCAGCAGTATTACAAAGAGAGCGAGAACAATTAAAAGAAATAAACACAGAAAATGCTCAACTTATAGAAAAATTTACAACTATTAAAGACTTACAAGATCAAATAAGGATTGCAAATGAAGAGGCTTCATTTTCAATAGTAAAAGGTTTACAAGATGTAAATAGTGAAATAAGAAGATTAAATAGTGCACAGTTTCAAGTGGTCGAATTATCTAAGGTACTTGGTACATCTTTCCAAGAATCTTTTAAAGGAATAATAAGAGGAACAATGAGTGTTGGAGATGCGTTCAGAAATATGTTTATGCGTATAGCAGATCATTTCTTGGATATGGCTGCACAGATGATGGCTGCACAAATATCAAGAGGATTTCTTGGTTTTTTTAGTAATTTACTTAATCCTTTTAGTATTACTGGAGGAGCATCAATAACAACTGCTTCGGGAACAAATATAGGAGCAGCAGGTTTTATGCCTTCAAATCCTGCATTTAGAGGAGCCATGGCAGCAGGAGGGCCAGTAAGAAGAGGAAGTAGTTACCTTGTTGGAGAACGTGGACCAGAAATGTTTAGTCCAGGTGTGTCGGGGATGATTACACCAAATCATGCTCTTGGTGGTTCAACAAATATAGTTGTAAACGTAGATGCTTCTGGTTCTAATGTAGAAGGTAATGAACAAGAAAGTAGAGAACTTGGTCTTGTTCTTTCTGCTGCTATACAGGCACAATTAGTTCAAGAAAAACGTCCAGGAGGTTTACTTGCATAATGGCTACATTTCCATCATTTACACCAACTTATGTCGGCTTCAGTAAAAAATCATCACCAGTAAAAAGACTTGTACGTTTTGCAGATGGATATGAACATAGAGTTTTGTTTGGATTAGCTGCACATCAAAATCCAAAAGTTTATAATTTACAATTTGATGTTACTGAAACTGAATCAGATGTTATTGAGGCTTTTCTTGATAGCAGGGCAAACGATCAGGCAAGTTTTACTTTTACACCACCAGCAGAAGGAATTTCAAAAACAGGTACTTATAGTCAATCTGGTACTACTGTTACTATGACAGTTACAAACCATGGTATTGCAGTGGGTGAAACTGTTACTCTTGACTATACTTCAACTGCAAGTGGTTCTCCTACAGATGGTACATTTATTGTAGGAACTGCTGCTGACCAAAATACATTTACTGTAACGGCAGCTTCCTCTGCTACTGACAGTGGTAATGTTTCTGTAACTGTTTCTGGTGCAAAACAATTTGTTTGTGAAAGTTGGACAAAATCAATACCTTACAATAATAGAGCAAAATTAAGCTGCACATTTAGGGAGGTGTTTGAGCCATGAGTTCAAGTGTTATCAGTGATATTCAATCAATAAATCCTTCATCTATTATTGAATTATTTACTCTTACAACTACAGCAGCTTTACATGGCTCTGCAACAACATATAGATTTCATGCTGGTTCAAGTTTAAATTCAAATGGTGAGATTGTATGGGCTGGTAATACATATCAAAGATTTCCTGTACAAGCAACGGGCTTTGCATATCAAAAAGGTCAAATACCAAGGCCAACTCTTACTGTTAGTAATGCTCTTGGAACTATTACATCAATACTTTTAACAGTTAACCAAACAACAACTGGTAATGATTTAACAGGTGCAACAGTAACAAGGATAAGAACATTAGCAAAATTTATTGATGCTGTTAATTTTGCTGGAAATGTAAATCCTTATGGCACACCAGATCCAAACGCTGAATTTCCTCAAGAGATATATTCCATTGATAGAAAGTCACAAGAAACAAGAGATGTTGTTGTTTTTGAATTAGCTGCACCTATTGATCTTGTTGGTGTTCGTGCGCCAAAAAGACAATGTACTAGGGCTGAATTTCCTAGCATTGGATTAGCTGTTTAATGACTTGGAAAGATGACGCATTACTTCATGCCAAGGAACAAGACCCTAAAGAATCTTGCGGTCTTTTATTGAATATTCGCGGAAAAGAAAAATATTTTCCTTGTCAAAATTTATCAATGACATCTCATCAATGTTTCATAATGAATCCAGAAGATTTTGTTAAAGGTGATGAACTTGGAGAAATTATTGGAATTGTACATTCTCACCCGATTACACCACCTATAGCTTCAGAGGCCGATAAAATTAGCTGTGAAGATTCAAATTTACCTTGGTATATTGTCAACCCTAAAACAGAAACTTGGGGATATTACGAGCCTTGTGGATTTAAACCGCCTTTACTAGGAAGAACTTGGGTTTGGGGTATTACTGATTGTTTAAGTTTGGTAGAGGATTGGTATTCACAAGAAAAAGGAATTTCTTTTAAAAAAGCTACAAGGCCATTAACACCTCAAATATTTCACGAAAATCCACAATCTGAGGAAGATGGCGATTTTAATAATTATCTTATTTCGGCTGGGTTTCGTGCATTAATGCCAAACGAGAAATTAAAAAATGGTGATGTTTTGGCAATGAGTATTTTAGGAAAAGGTTTAAATCATGTTGGCATTTTTTTAGATGGTGATGTTTTACATCATTTAGGAGATAGACTATCTTGTAGAGAACCATATAATCCTTGGTTATTAAAATGTACAGGTGGGAGGTATCGTTATGATGCGTAAAATCAAACTGTATGGCGAACTTGTAAAGATAACAGGTTACAAAGAATTAGAAGCTGCTGTAAATACAACAGCACAAGCTGTAAGTTTTCTTGTAAATAATTTTCCAGAGTTAGAAAGTCATATGTCAAATAGATATTATCAAGTGTTATTAGAAAAAGAAGAAGAAGTAGGTATTGAAGAATTGCATTTTCCAGTGGGTAAATCTGACATTAAATTTGTTCCTGTTATATCTGGTTCTGGTGGTTTAGGTAAGGCTTTATTTGGTGGTGCTTTAATTGCTTTGAGTTTTGGTGTTGGTGGTTTATTCTCAGCACCGTTAATTCAATCAGGTACTTTTAGTTTTGCTGCTGCTGGTTTAGGTGCGAAAGCAGCTTTTGGTATTGGTGCTTCATTAGTTTTAAGTGGTGTAAGTGATATGTTATTTCCTGTTCCAAAAATGCCTCAATTTAGTTCTGAGCAAGACCCAAGGTTATCTTTTAGTTTTAGTGGAACGCAACAGACTAGCCGTGCTGGAACACCAGTTCCTTTAGTATATGGTGAGATTTTTACTGGTTCTGTTGTAATAAGTTCTTCAATAGATACTGAACAGGTACAAGCATGACCGATAACAAAAAAATTATTCGTGGTTCTTTTGGTGGAGGTTCAAAACCTTCTCCACCACCGCAACCTACAAGAGAACCTGATACTTTACACAGTAAACAATTTGTAACTTTTTTAGATTTAATTTCTGAGGGAGAAATAGAGGGAAGTGCATCTGCATCAAAAGAAGGCATTACTGATAAAACATCTACAGCATACAAAAATGCTTATCTTAAAGATGTTTTTTTAAACGATACACCGATCTTAAATGCAACGGCATCATCAAGTAGTCCCCTAGATACAGATTTTAATTTTAAAAATGTAACATTTAATTCAAGACATGGTACTGCTAATCAAACAAAAATAAGTGGTGTTGAAAGTTCTTCTTCAAGTACACCTGTTGGTGTTGAAGTTACAGCATCTTCGCCAGTTACCAGACAAATTACCAATTCAAATGTTGATCGTGTAAAAGTTACAATTACATTTCCACAGATACAAGTAGCAACTGATAGCGGAGATTTATTAGGTTCTAGTGTTCGATTTCAAATATCTGTTCAATACAATTCAGGGGGTTTTGGAATTATTATTGATGATACGGTTACAGGAAGAACTGCTGACGCATACCAAAAAGACTTTTCTATTGAACTCACTGGTTCTTTTCCTGTTGATATACGAGTTACAAGAATTACAGCAGATAGTACAACCAGCAGTACAGTAAATTCATTTCAATGGACAAGTTTTTCAGAAATAATCGACGATGCTTCTACCTATGCAAACTCCGCTTACAACGCAATCAGATTAGATTCGCAACAATTTGGATCAATACCAGCAAGAAAATTTAGGATTCGTGGAATTAAAGTAAGGATTCCAGGTGCTGGTGCTTCTAGTTCTGGCACTCCAACTGTTGATTCTGCAACTGGTCGTATTGTATACCCTGACGGATATATTTTTAACGGTGTGATGGGGGCTGCTGTTTATACAAACTGCCCTGCAATGGTGTTACTTGATTTGCTGACTAATACAAGATATGGTTTTGGAGATCATATAACCGACAGCAACCTTGATTTATTTTCTTTTGTAACTGCAAGCAAATATGCAAATACTCTTGTGGATGATGGGTTAGGAGGGCAAGAGGCAAGATTTAGTTGTAATGTAAATATCCAAAATTCAGCAGAGGCATTTGATCTTATAAACGAATTAGCTGGTGTTATGAGATGTATGCCAATTTTTACTGCTGGTTCAATTACGATTACTCAGGATTCTCCAAAATCAGCAAGCTATTTATTTAATCTAAGCAATATTACATCTGAAGGTTTCAATTATTCTGGAAGTAGTTTAAAACAAAGACATACTGCTGTCGCTGTTTCATATTTCAATATGGACAGCCAAGATGTTGATTTTGAAGTTGTAGACGATACAACCGCACAAAGTAAATTTGGAATTATTACAAAACAGGTGAAGGCTTTTGCTTGTACATCAAGAGGTCAAGCTGCAAGATTAGGGCGAGCAATATTATTTGCAGAGCAAAATGAATCAGAACTTGTTAGTTTTACAACTTCTATTGATGCTGGGGCAATAGTTAGACCAGGTGCGATTATTGATATAGCTGATCCTGTTCGTGCTGGTGTTAGAAGAGGCGGTAGGTTATCTGCTGTTGCATCTACAACAGTTATGACTATTGATGATGCAAATGCTTCTGACTTAGCAACAACAAATTCACCTACTTTTAGTGTTGTTTTACCAGATGGTACTGTAGAAACAAAAGATGTTTCTAGTATAAGTTCTGCTGGTGTTGTAACAGTAAGTAGCGCATTTTCGCAAACACCTAATGTAAATACTGTTTGGCTTTTAGCAAATACAACAATAGAAGCACAAAAATTTAGAGTAATAACTGTTGAAGAACAAGATGGAATAAATTATTCAATAACAGCACTTTCATATGTTGAAGGCAAATATGCTTTTATCGAAGATGGTACAGCATTACCAGCAAGAAGTGTAAGCGTTTTAAATGAATTAAAACCACCACCTTCAAACCTTTCTGCAACTGAAACTATTGTTCCTATAAATAACCAAGCAGTATCTAAAATTTTTATAAGTTGGCAACCAATTGTTGGAGTGATTGAATATCAAGTAAATTATAGATATGAAAATGGAAATTTTGTTTCTGAGAAAGTTTCAAGACCTGATTTTGTTATTTTCAATAGTCAGCTTGGAACTTATGAAATACAAGTATTTAGTTACAATGTAGCAGGTCGACTTTCTGCGACATCTTCTGATTTAACATTTGAAGCTGTTGGTAAAACAGCAGTGCCACAAGACGTTACAAATTTAAGAATCGAACCAATATCAGATCAGTTTGTAAGACTTAGGTTTGATAAAGCAACAGATGTTGACGTAGTTCACGGAGGAAACGTAGTTGTAAGAGCATCTAATCTCGCTGATGGAACAGCAACTTTTACAAATTCTGTTGACGTTATACCCGCTTTACCAGGCAATGTAAGCGAATCAATTGTTCCGAATATTGTTACTGGCGAATATATTTTAAAATTCCGTGATGATGGTGGCAGATTAAGTTCTGGAGAAACATCTGTAATAGTTACAAGTCCTGACCCGCAGCCAAAATTAGCAGTTTTTGTAGACAGAGAAGATACCGACAGCCCACCCTTTGGTGGTGTGAAAAGCGATTGCTTTTTTAGTGATGAAGTTAATGGTCTTGTATTGGGATCAACTGTTTTGATAGATGATGTAGCTGATTTTGATGCTATTGCTGATTTTGATTTTCTTGGTGATGTAGATTTTTTAACAGGTGGCAGTTATGAATTTGCAAACAAATTAGATCTAGGTACAAAACAACCTCTTAGGTTGCGTAGACATTTTGTTACACAGGGTTTTTATCCAAACGATTTAATTGATAAAAGAACAGCTAATGTTGACACTTGGACAGATTTTGACGGTGCTACTGCTTTTGATGTTGGAGCATCATTATTAGTTGCAACAACGGATATTGACCCTAATACTACAGTTTCAGGTGCAACTTATGGGCAAAGTGGTACAACAATTACCATTACAAAAACTTCGCATGGATATTCTGTTGGTGATTTTGTTGTTATAGATTTTACTGCTGGCAGTGCAACAGATGGTAATTATGAAATTGTATCTGTACCAAGTTCCAGTACATTTACAGTTACTTCAGCTACAAGTGCAACAATATCTGCTGGGACAGCTTGTACCTATGGAGCAAACTTTTCAAGATTTAATCCTTTTGTAAATGGAACTTATGTTGGTCGTGGTTTTAAATTTAGATGCGAATTAGAATCTAATGACCCAGCGCAAAGTATTGAGATTGACCAATTGGGTTATTCGGCAGAGCTAGATCGAAGAGTTGAAACTGTCAATGATGTTATAGCTTCTACAACTTCAACAAAATCTGTTGTTTTCGCGCAATCTTTCTTTACAGGTAATAGTAGTACAAGTATTGCAGCCGGTTCTGCCTTGCCTACTATTGGAATTACAATAGAAAACATGACCGCAGGGGATGAGTTTTTCTTGTCAAATATTTCAGGTACAGGATTTGATATTGATATAAGAAATGGTGGAAGTAATGTAAATAGAAATTTCAAATATACTGCAATAGGTTTTGGACGTGGTAGTTAATGCTCGTTTAGGATATACTTAGAGAAAATTTTGGATTAAGAGATGAGTTTTCAAAATGATATGGAGATTGATAACTCCACAGGAGCCAACGTTAGGGCAGATATAAATGATGCGTTAAAAAGTTTAGCTAATAACAGTTCTGGGTCTTCCGCACCATCAACCACTTTTGCAAGTCAATTTTATGCAAATACCACTTCAGGTATTATGCAGATAAATAATACATCTGGAAACGCATTTATAAATCTTTTTACTCTTACTGGTGGCCCTGCCTTTGCTGTTGATGGTTCAATTAACAGTGTTCTGATTGGTAAGGGTCCAAATTCTGTAACTGGAAATACTGTATTGGGTGTAACTGCATTGGATGAAAGTACTTTATCTGGTGCAAACAATACCGCAATTGGAAGCAATGCACTTTCTGTTTGTACTAGCGGAAATCACAACACCGCTTTGGGAGCAGCTACTTTAGACTCATGTAACACAGGTGTTGCAAATACAGCATTGGGCTATGCCGCACTAAGCGGAAGCTCATCAGCAGGGCAGAACACAGCAGTTGGTGCATATTGTATGGATTCATCTGTTGCAGGCGAATATAACGTTGGGGTGGGTAGGCAAGCATTAAGCGATCTTACAACAGGGGCTTACAATACTGCTGTGGGAGCATATGCACTGCCAGAAACTATATCAGGCGGTTATAACGTGGCCGTAGGCGGTAACTGCATGTTCAACAACACCACAGGCCAGTACAATGTCGCGATTGGACATGAGGCTTTAAGAACTGCCGAAACAGCTAGTTATAACACCGCAGTAGGCAGATATAGTTTGTATTCCGTTACGACTGGAGAATACAATAATGGGTTGGGGAGCAACACATTACAACAACTTACATCAGGAACCAGACATACGGCAGTGGGTTCACACGCTTTAGATGCAATAACGACTGCTAATGATTGTACTGCTTTTGGGTATGATTCTTTAACTGCCTGCACAGCAGATAGAAATACGGCTGTAGGTAGTTACGCAGGTGGTTCCACCTCTACTGGAACTAATAATACGTTTATGGGTTACTCTTGTGCATATACTAATTCAACACAATCTGAAAACTCAGCTTTTGGTTATCTTGCCATGTATCTTAATCAAGGTGCAAAAAATAATGCTTTTGGTGCATATGCTCTAAATGATAACGATAGTGGAACTGAAAATGCAGCGTTTGGCTGTCATGCGTTACAGGAGAACACTTCGGGCAGTTACAACGTGGCAGTAGGTCATAATTCACTCCAAAATAACACTACCGGCATTAGGAACACAATGATGGGTACTGGTGCTGGTAATGATATAGTTTCTGGAACAGATAATACTGGTGTAGGTTATTTATCTCTAGCTCAAGTAACAGGTAATCAAAATACTGCTGTAGGTTCATACAGTGCTGCATTATGCGTAGATTCTACTAGAAATGTTTCTGTTGGCCATGCTGCTGCATATAACATGGCTGGTGGTGATGATAACGTTTTTATCGGATTTGTTTCTGGATACTACATCACAAACGGAGAACTAAATACTTCTGTTGGTAGTTATTCACATTACACAGATACAACAGGTGTTAGAAACACTTGTATCGGTTATGCTGCTGGCTATAAACAAAACGATAATGATTATAATACACATGTCGGATATTCTGCTGGTCGTGAATGTATTGCTAATAGAAATGTAAATATAGGATATGAGGCAGCGTATTTTGGTACGACAGGAGACCAAAATGTAAATATTGGTTACTATGCTGCTGGAAATCATACAACTGGTTCAAATAATGTATGTATTGGATACCAAGCATCTCAACCAAGTAATACTTCAAGTAATAATGTAACGTTAGGCAACTCAAGCACAGCAGCTTTACGTTGTCAGGTAACTTCAATAACTGCACTGTCTGATGAAAGAGACAAAACAGATATTGTTGATCTTCCTGTGGGATTAGATTTTATAAACAAATTAAGACCTGTAAAATTTAAATGGGCAATGAGAGAAGAAAGTCAAAATAATGGTAAAGTTCGTGCTGGTTTTATTGCACAAGATTTTGTTAAAGCACAAGCTGGCTCAGAATATCTTGATCTTGTTATGGATGAAAACCCAGAAAAGTTAGAAGCAAGACAAGGGCATTTGATTCCTGTTTTAGTACAAGCTATAAAGGAGTTATCCGTAAAAGTCACTGCCCTTGAAATGGGTTAAAATTTATTTAATTACATCAAAATTATGCTTGATTTTACTACTGATGAAATCGCAAAGATTTTTACAAATGCTGGTGACAGCGTTACTGTTATAAATGCAGATGCAAGTTATTCAGACTACAAAACAAGAACTGGGTCTGTAGAAACTGAGGAAGAATGGAAAGCCACCATACAAAGAAATACAGTTCATCTTGAAACTATTAAAAATTATAAAAAAGTTGATGGTTCAGCATCTATCTGGACAACTGAAGATTTTACAGACATAGATGCTGCTATTACTAAAGGAAAATCACTTATCGCTTAAATTATGAACCTTAAAGAAAAACTACAACAACTTGCTCAACAAAGAGAGCAACTATGGGTTGCATTGCACGAAACTAACGGAGCGATGAAGATTTTGGAACAACAGATTCTTGAAACTGAACCCGAATTAAACCAGCCATCAGATACAAAGGCATCAACCCCACAAGAAGAAGCAGTACCATCAGAGTAAGTGGTGCTACCATTTTATTAAGTAACTCTTTGACCATGTTTCAAAAAATAGCTAATGTTTTGAGTATCATCTCATTCGTAATGGTAGCCTCTATGAGTGGTGGAGCGTATCTAGGCTACAAATATGTAACATCTGAACAATTTAAATCAAGAGTTATGAATGAAATTCTTGATAATGTTTCTGGAATGATGCCTAAAGTATTAGATCAGAATTTACCTAAAGTTACAGGTCAATCAATGCCGATAATCAAATGAAGTGTTACTGGTGCGATACCGAGCTAATAATAGGTGGAGACATTGACATTGAAGAAGATATGAGTGGTTATCCTGAGTTTTCTGTAATGACTAACTTATCTTGTCCTAAATGCTTTTCAGAAGTAGAAGTATTAAAGAAGAGAGATGCCTTCGATTGATATACCTGATATTTATATTCCTGAGATATACGTTCCAGATGTACCAGAACCTTATAATCCTCATTACTTACAAATAGCAAAGCCACCAGATATAGATGTTCCTGGTTGTACTTATCAACATCGTGATATAAAAAATACTGGTAATCGTAATTTACTTATCGAAGACAAAAATGG
>MDTE01050770.1_pt1 | contig 10335 bp, 9 predicted proteins | sample 811231 | NCBI WGS metagenome assembly MDTE01 (sample SAMN05326651, study PRJNA326480) | marine metagenome | isolation source: seawater | place: Indian Ocean: Red Sea | collected 2010 | reverse complement strand
CGGTGTTCAGGGTGCCGCCCTTCATGATGACCTTTGCTATGTCGTGGATTGCTTTTGGTATTATTCTCATTATAACCGCAGGGCTCCCGGTTTACGGCTTGCCCGAGATCTTCGGCGATGTCCTAGGCTATGGTACCTCAGCCGGCGTGCCTATCCCGGCCTGGATCACTATTGGCTTTGTGATTCTGACCTACTTCTTCATCGATCGGACACGCATGGGACGCTATCTCTACACCATCGGCGGCAACCGACGGACGGCAAAGCTTTCCGGCGTGGCTTCGCGCTTCTATCTTTTCATGGCTTATGTTATGGCATCAGCGCTGACGTCTATTGCTGCGTTGATGCTCACGGCGCGCTTCGGCGGCGGCGAACCCGTAGCCGGCATGCACTATCCTTTTCTTACCCTTGTCGCGTGCCTGATTTCGGGCGTAAGCTTTTTTGGTGGCGTTGGGCGAGTACAGAATGTCGTTTTGGGTGCACTCTTTATCATGCTGCTGGAAAACGGGCTTGCCAGACTGGGCCTCTCCTCTTACATCCACACCATCGTCATCAGCGCACTCCTAATTTTTGCCATCGTTGCCAACAATTACCGTCAGAAACTGCTTCTCACTGTTCGGGTTTGATTGCGCCGGCGCGGAGCGCGTCTGTCGCTTCGAAGTTAACAGCCAGCGTATCGGCGGTACGCGTCCCTCTGATCACCACACCATAGATTTTTTCTGCACGTTCTGACGTTTCCCAGCCACGCTCCACGTCCTGCAACACGTGGGTCGGATCGCGGTGATACGGGTTGCCATAACCGGCGCCACCGCCTTCTATGCCGCGCAGAGATTCGCCAGGCGCGATCTCAATCCGGACAAAGTTTGCGAGTTGCTCCGCGCTGCCGTCCCGATTGCGTTTAAAGGTAGCGCCTGGTTGGCCGAGTTTGCCGCCATAGGCACCTCGCGGCGCATTATGATGCCCATCGGAAGGGATAATGGCGGTCAGTGGTGAAAGAGTTGGACCGTAAGTCACCTCGGTAGCGGGCGCACCGCAATGCTTGCCCGCTCCCTGGGTTCCTGGCAGGACACGGATACTGCTGATCACGATAGGATAGCGCACTTCGTTCAGTTCGACGCTATCGAGGCGAATATTGCCCGCGGCGGTTGGCAGGCAATAGGTCAGCCAGCCATCGGCCTTCGGTCCGGCAGGTCCGCCGCCGAGAGCAAGAAAAAGCTGCCCCACGTAAGGTTCTCCGCTGCGGCGCATATCAGAGCCAGAGATCACAGCCATCGCCGCTCCCATGCTGGATGCACCCTCGGCCAATCCATAACCCTCACCGAGGCGCGCGAAGGCGCCCTGGATAGCGTAAATAAGGCGCTCTGCGACATTGGTGGTGCAGACCGAACAGCTGTAAGGGAAAGCCGGGCGGCCAACGACGCAATTATCTCGCAGACGCACGCAGATGCGCCGGAAGGCCCCCGAATTATGTGGGATATCTTCATCGAGGCAGTTGAGTATAGCAGTGAGCGCGTTAGCGATGGAGCTTGCTTCAGTTTGGTTGAGGCCGCAATCGACACAATCCATGTTGTCGCGTAGGTCGATTTCGACCGTCTCTGCTTCGGCGTCGATGGTAAGGTTGACATTGATCGGTATACCTTCGGGCAGAATGGGTTGGACCGGATCATGGACGCTTTTGTGATGCAATCTCGCCGAGGGCAGGGAGCGGATCGCATCTGCCATGCGCGCCTCGGAATAATTCATCCAGCGGGTGATGAAGCAGAGCACGGTTTCTTTGCCGTATTTTTTACAAAGCTCTTGGAGGCGCCGTTCGCCGATTCGCACCGCACCGATCAGTGCGAGGAAGTCGCCATGCCATTGATCCGGCACGCGGATGCGGCGTTGGCACATGCGTATGATATCCGCAACCATCTCATAGTTACGTTGCACCCGGACGCAGGGAAATATCAGTGCGCCTTCTTCGTAAATATCGCGAGCGAACGCGTGATAGGTGGTTGGCGCGCTGTTGCCAATATCGGCCTGATGTGCTTTTGCGCAGACGGTAAAACAATGCACGCCGTCAATGAAGATAGGTGCAAGCAGCGTGTGGTCAGCGGCATGGGAATTGCCGAGATAGGGATCGTTATGAAGGAAAGCGTCGCCCTCAGTGAGATCATCATGCAACTCGCGCATCGCTTTCGATTGCAGGGAGGCACCGAATACATGTACGGGTAAGCCGTCCGCTGCAGTTACGAGTTCGTCATCGGCAGTTAGAATGGCGCAGGAAAAATCCTTTGCGGCGGCGATGACGGTTGAGCGGGCGGCACGCAACAATGTGTTCGACATTTCACGTACAATACCGTCGAAGCGATTGGCAAGGATCGCCATCGTTACCGAGTCTGCAGCCGTTGTCATAGGTGATCCGCTTGCCGAGTTTAGTCGACTCCCGGGAGGCGATAGACGCCGGTTTGCTCGCCAGCAATCTTCATCGCGTCGCACGCCTCTGCTGCGCTCACCAGAACAGTGGTTGTTACGTCGGTCAGGCTTCCCGCTGAAGTCGAGGCCATCAAGATCGCCATCATGGTTTTGTTGTCGGGTGCCTCGATAATCTCGATCAAATCGTGCTCGCCGAAAGCAAAGAAGAGATTGTGTAGCTTGCCGCCGAAGCTTTCACACACTTTCCGGGCAAGTTCGGTTCGATCTTCTGGATTGCTCACAAGGCCCTGCCACGCCTTCTGAGTATATCGGCAGCGCACGAGATAAAGGGGCATAAGATCACCTCGCTTCCATTTGTGTGATGCTCCCGTGGGTTAAGGGATCAGCACCGCCCGACCCTTAACCACTCCGGCGTGGAGATCATGCAGTGCCTGATTGGCATCAGCGAGCTTGTATTCTTTGGTGGCAAGGGTAACGAGGCCACGATCAGCCAGAGCCATTAGTTCGACTAGCTCAGCATATGTGCCGACCAAATTGCCAATAATGTTCTTTTCGGAAATGATCATATCGATCGCCGGAATTTCGATCTTGCCGCCATAGCCGACGATGTAATAGGAGCCGGCATTGCGCGTCATCGCCAGGCCTTTCTCGATGGCGCCGCCTTCGCCGACAAAATCTATCACCGCTTCGGCGCCCTTGCCCTGGGTCATTTCTAGAACTGATTCGACCTCGTTGCTGTCTGCCTTTATGGTATGGTGTGCGCCGCTCTCCTTGGCGAGCCCGAGGGCGAGGTCCGACATATCGACGGCAATAATTTCTGCAGGCGATAGCGCCGCCAGGCATTGGATGCCGATATGACCCAGTCCACCAGCGCCGATCACCACTGCATACTCACCGGGTACGAGATGTGCAGCTGCCTTTTTGGCTGCACGGTATGCAGTGAGGCCGGCGTCGGTATAGGGAGCGACTTCCTTGGGTGCTAGGCTCTGGGGTAGTTTAATTAGGGAGCGCTCGCCAGTCTTTAGCAGGTCAGCATAGCCACCTGCAGCATTGATGCCAGGAAAGCTCGATTCTTCGGCATGCATGTCTTCGCCGCGGCGGCAGGCGAGGCAATGCCCGCTGGTGACCAGTGGGTGTACAATCACTGGGTCGCCTGTCTTGACGCTTTCGACGCCGGGGCCGGTTTCCTCGACCCACCCGGCATTTTCGTGACCCATGATGTGGGGAAATTTGGTCTCGATCAGACCGCGCCACACGCCTTCAACGATATGGAGATCGGTTCGGCACACGCCGGCGCCGCCAATGCGCACGATGACGTCGCCAGGAGCGGCAACTTTGGGGTCTTCAACATCTTCATATGTTACGAAAGTCTCTCCTGACAAAGATTCATCATAATCATGTAATACTGCCGCTTTCATAATTTTCTCCCTATTGGCTCCTGCATATCATTCAATCTTGTCGATAAAGGGCCAAGGCGTGCGGCCTGTCAACGCGCTTGCTTGATTCGGTAGCCGGATAGCTTATAAAGGGTTGCGAAAGGACGTTTAATAATGACGGCACGAATATACCAACCGGCCAAATCAGCGGCGCAATCCGGACGGGCCAACACACGCCAATGGCTGTTAGAATTTGAGCAATCCGAGAAGCGGAATATCGACGGGTTGATGGGCTGGACCGGCTCCGCTGATACCCAGGCACAGGTACGTCTCAGATTTTCGAGCCGTGGCGAGGCCGAATCATATGCCAAAAAGAACGGCCTCGTTTATGAGGTAAAAGAACCGCAGATTCGGCACGTCCGGCCGAAATCGTATACCGACAATTTTTTTCGCAAGACCTGAGACTATCTGTTAACCGACCTCGCCGAAAATTTTGTTTATAACGTCGCCGAGAGGCAAGGGGATTTTCTCAAGGGTTGAGGGATCGTCTTGTGCCGGATGGTCCTCGCGGACCGTGGTGCCCGGGAACTGCATCACTGTTCATTCAACTTCGTCGGCGAAAGCGCAATAGCTATATTCTATGCTGATTCAATATTGCTTAATGATCTCGGGAATCCATTTCGCCTTCGATTGGCAGGCCCGCTGTTACAAGCGCCACATTTTGTCTGGCTTCTTCATCACCTTTGTCCGCGGCTCGATTCCACCAGGCAATCGCTTTGGATTCGTTTTGGTCGACGTGCTCACCCCAGTAATACATGTTGCCGAGCATGCGTTGAGCTTTTGGGTCTCCTTCCGCCGCTTTTATTTCCAAGCTGGTAACCGTCTCTCCCGGCCAATAGATCCAAGTATGATCGAGATTGCGAAAACCACTTTGAGAGCAGGCCGCTAGCAGCCCTGCAGCTGCGATTGAGAATACGAGATGCCTCGTTTTCATGGATTACTCCCCACATTTATCCATTTAGCGCAACGAAATTAACCCAAGTTGTGTCCTCACACCAACACCTTGAACGTTTTTCGAGTTAGTTCATTGATTACTTGTTGGTTAGCCTACTGCGGCTCATTGGCAATCACGCTTTGACGATCACACAATATGGTCACCGGTATTATATAGCCGATGCCTATTTACGCCCGGTAAGTATTGCGCTGCTCTGCTATTTCACAAGCTTTGCCAAAATAATTAAGCAAGTTTGCTTAAGGAGATTAGCATCACCCCACGGTTGCCTTGATCTCTATAGTATCGCTAATTTTGTGCAGTAATAGGGAGTTCACGGCAATCAATTATCGATGGCGCATCAGACGCTTGCCGAGCGCGCCGAATCATGCGAAATGGCGGTTAGGGGGTGTTCGCGTTGAAAGTAATCATATTCGGGGCCGGCGTGGTGGGAACGGCGGCAGCCTATTATCTTAACCAGGCCGGCCATGAGGTCACGGTGATAGAGCGTAGACCGAATGCTGGACAGGAAACCAGCTTTGCTAATGGCGGCATCGTAAGTGCTTTCACCGCCCGACCATGGGCAACGCCGGAGGTGCCGCGCATGGTTCTAAATTGGCTTGGCCGTGCAGATGGACCCTATCTTTTTCGCCTCCGCGCCGATTGGGCGCAATGGAACTGGGCGATCAAGTTTCTCCGACAATGTACTAAAGAGCGATTCGGCCGCAGCCAAAAAATTGCTCTTCGCCTTTCGACATATAGTTATGGCTGCCTCCGGGAAGTGCGCGAGCGAGAGCAGATCCAATATGATCAGCGCGCAGACGGTGTGCTGCATCTGTTTCAGACGCAGCAGCAATTGGATGAAGCAGCGGCAGCCGAGATGGCCGATCCCGATCCGCGTTTTCACCCTGAGGTGATTGACATGCGACGTGCCGTCGAGGTTGAACCAGCACTAGCTGCTAGTGCAGGGCGATATGCCGGTGCTCTCTTTTTTCCGCAGGACGAATCCGGCGACGCTCATAAATTTACCGCTAGGCTCGCCGAGGCCGCTGAACGCCAGGGAGTGAATTTCCGGTTTGGTGTGGCGCTTCGCCAACTGCAATCAGAAGGCGGACGGATCGTCGCGGCGGATACGGACCAGGGCTGTTTCGACGCCGATGCCTATGTCATGAGCATCGGTGCATTTAGTCCCCTTATCCTCAAGAAGATTGGAATTCGGGTGCCCATCTATCCGCTCAAGGGCTATTCAGTGACCATCCCAACGGCCGGCTATCACGGCACGCCGAAGGTGGCCATACACGAGGGGTCCAGGCGAGTTGTCATGAGCCGCTTGGGTAACCGTCTGCGCGCTGCAGGTACGGCGGAGCTCACTGGCTATGACGACAGTATCTCCCATACTCGAACTCAGGCGATCCTGGACGTTACCATGACGCTATTTCCCGAATGTGGCGATTCGGCCAAAGCCGAGCGTTGGGCCGGTTTCCGCCCGATGACGCCAGACTGTTTGCCAATCCTCGGGCGCACGCGTTACTCCAATCTTTATATGGACACTGGCCACGGCAGCACCGGTTGGACTTATGCTTGCGGTTCGGGCCGGGTAATCGCCGACATAATTTCGGGGAAAAAACCCGAAATTGATCTTGGCGGTTTGACGGCGGACCGTTTCTGAGCAAATGCCCTGGGTCGATTTTATCTGGATTTACCTCGCTGCGGCAGGCGCCGCCATATGGCTTGGGATATTGCTCGCCCCCTGGCAATCTTGGCGCACCCGTGAGCGTCTGGAAGTTACCCGCGCACATGAGGATCGTGATCTGAGTAACGTCACTGTGCTAATCCCAGCGCGCAATGAGGCAGATGTTATCGGCGACGTCATTACCGCGCTAGGCAGGCAGGGTAGGGGACTTTCTATCATCCTTGTAGACGATCGCTCCGAGGATGGCACCGCCGAAATTGCGCGCTGTGATGTACCAGAAAATTGCGACCTAGAAATCGTTTCCGGGACGGAGCTGCCACCGGGTTGGGTCGGAAAAATGTGGGCGCTGGAGCAAGGTCGTGAGCGCTTGACTCGGCCCTTAGTACTCCTCCTTGATGGCGATATTTCCCTCGCGCCCGGCACGTTATCTGCGCTTCTTGACGCCAAAAGGGAGAAGGGCGTTGTTTTTTTGTCTCTTTTAGCGGCGCTTGACATGCGCGGTTTCTGGCAGGCGTTGTTGATGCCGGCTTTCGTATATTTTTTCAAGCTGCTTTATCCTTTCTACCTTTCAAATGGTGGTGGACGACTGATCGCCGCTGCAGCGGGCGGTTGCATTTTGACAGAGCGAGATACCCTTGAGGGTATTGGTGGCTTCGCTAGCATCAAAGGCGCAATTATTGATGATTGTAGTCTGGCCCGGGCCGTCAAGCGCCAGGGTGGGCGAACTTGGATTGGTTTAACCCATGCGGTCACCAGTCTCCGGCCCTATGACGGGCTGGGTGCCATCTGGTTTATGGTTGCGCGCAGCGCCTTTACTCAATTGCGCCACTCTTTGCTTCTGCTTCTGCTTTGCACGCTTGTTTTTGCTCTTGCCTGCGCGCTGCCGTCAGTCATCCTCGTCGCCATTCCCGTGCTCGGTGCCAAGTTGATCGCAATCGCGGCGCTCCTATTTATGGTGGTGAGCTATCTGCCCACCCTTCGCTATTACAGTATTCACCCCCTGCTCGCCTTGACTATGCCGTTCATTGGTATGCTCTACCTCGCCATGACTTGGAAGTCTGCTTATGATTATTGGCGTGGGCGTCGAAGTTTATGGAAAGGTCGGGTATATTCTAGAAATCTAAAGAAAGTTAAGTCTTGAGCAGCGATCTACAAAACGGCCAATTCATTCGTTTGAGCGAGACCGAGCGACCCGAAATCACTATCTGTGTTGATGGTGTAGCAGTGAGGGCACTCTCAGGCGACACGGTGCTGACAGCGTTGCTTTTAGCGGGCATCCGGCTGCGCGATTTTGAGTTTGGCCCCGGTTGGCGCGCCGGCTTTTGCTTGATGGGTGCGTGCCAGGATTGTTGGGTGCTCCAGGAAAATGGCGGTACGATCCGTGCTTGTACAAGCTATGTCGCTGAAGGTATGCGCCTCTTGACGGGCGGTGACGCTGAATGAGCGGCGAGCAAAACATACTGATTATAGGCGCCGGGCCGGCCGGGTCTCGCGCTGCTGGGGTGCTTGCTACACGTGGCCTCAAACCCGTGGTAGTGGACGAAGCGCGAGCGAGCGGCGGGCAAATTTATCGCCGCCAACCCGCAAGTTTTTGCCGCCCGGCGAAACTTCTATATGGCTTTGAGTCAGCCAAGGCCGAAGCGTTGCACCAGAGTTTCGATAATTTGCGTGACCTGGTTGACTACCGTCCCGATACGAGTGTTTGGTCAATAGAACACAATGTAGCTTTTACCTTCGGCCCCGATGGGGTCAGACGTGTCCCATTTACCGCGCTCTTGCTCTGCACCGGCGGGGTGGATCGCGTGCTGCCAATGCCCGGCTGGACTCTGCCTGGTGCCTATACTCTTGGTGGTTCGCAGATTGCACTGAAAGCGCAAGGATGCGCCATCGGTAAGCGCACTGCCTTTATCGGTAGTGGACCGCTGCTTTATCTAGTCGCCTATCAATACGCCCATGCCGGCGCGAAAGTAGCTGCAGTACTCGATACCGCTAAACTTGCTGATGCACTGCCAGTTCTTCCCGGCCTTTTCTCCGGCGGTAAGACCTTCTTCAAGGGTTTGTGGTATCAGAACTGGATTCGTCTGAACGGTTTGCATTTTAAGCGTGGCGTGAGGCCGATCTCAATCGAGGGTGATGTGCGGGTGAATGGCCTGCGCTATCGCATAGCCTCTGGCGCCGAGCAACGCGTCGACTGCGACGCCGTGGCATTTGGCTGGGGAGTAAAGCCAGAATGCCAATTGGCTGAGCTTGCGGGCTGCGAGATGCGCTTTGACAGGATGGCCCGGCAATGGTTGCCCAAGAGCGATGCCGAAGGCCGCTCAAGCTTGGCGGGGGTCTATCTTGCTGGTGATGGTGCAGGGGTAATGGGCGCCGATGCAGCGGAATATCGAGGCGAGTTGGCGGCGCTCGCGCTCCTCGACGATATTGGCGAGGCTGTAAATACTAAGCGTCGGGAGACCCTCAAATCGCGCTTACGTCGTTTGCAGCGCTTCCGCGTCGCTCTTGAACGCGCGCTGCCTTATCCGGATGGCTGGGCGGCAACTCTACCGGACAATACTATTATCTGCCGTTGCGAGGGCGTAACGGCAGGTAATATCCGCCAGAGTCAGTCCTTTGATACGGAGGAGATCAATCGCGCCAAAGCATTTACGCGGGTCGGCATGGGGCGTTGCCAGGGGCGTATGTGTGGTATTGCGGCAGCGGAGATTCTAGCTCGTGAAAAGGGTATCCCCCTTTCCGAAGTCGGCCGCCTGCGGGGTCAGGCGCCTGTCAAGCCGCTTCACATTGGCATCGCTGGTAAAGCGGCACGCGACGACCCTGAACGGGCAGCGTCGATATGAACCGAATCGACACGGAAATTCTTATCATCGGAGGTGGCATCGTGGGCTGCTCTACGGCTCTTCATGTCGCGCTCAGAGACATACCGGTTGTGCTTTTGGAGAAGCGCCAGGTTGGCGCAACGGCTAGCGGTGTCAATTTTGGCGGCGTGCGACGCAACGGCCGCGCCGTCGAAGAACTAGACCTTGCTGGGCGCGCCATAACCATCTGGCAACGCCTACCGGAGCTGGTAGGCAATGATTGTGAATATGCTGCAACCGGCCATCTCAAAGTGGCGCGTAACGATGAGGACATGGAGGCCATGGCGGCTCACGCAGAGGCGCAGGCAGTGTATGGCTTGAAAGTGGAGATGGTCAGCCGTAATGCGCTCAAAGCGCGCTATCCTTGGTTTGGTGAGAGCGCCTATGGTGCCGCTTGGTGCAGCACGGATGGCCAAGCCAATCCGCGTTTGCTCGGTCCGTCCTTCGCCCGTGCAGCGCGTGCCGCTGGCGCCGATATTCGTGAGCATGAGCCGGTAGTAGAGGTCGAAAAAGAAGGCGATGGTTTTATCGTTCGCAGCGAAAACGGCCTCGAAGTGCGTGCGCATCAAGTAGTTAACGCCGCTGGCGCTTGGAGCGGGCGTGTTGCTGCTTGGTTCGGCGAAGAAGTCGAGTTATGGCCGATGATGCCACAGATGGTGGTGAGCGAACCGGTGCCCTATTTTATGGAACCGGCACTTGGCGTGGTGGGTGGAGATGTCTATGTGCGTCAGATCCCACGTGGAAACCTTATCTTCGGGGGGCGTAGCGGCACCGCTGATCTTGACGAAGGCTTTGGCCACGCCTTGTCTGAGGAGACGCTCTGCACGTTACAGCGTACTGCCAGGGTGATTCCCTGTATGGCGGATATCAACATCATCCGCTTGTGGTCCGGCGTCGAGGGTTGTACAACCGATCATCTCCCTGTGCTTGGGCCGAGTGCCACGACTCCTGGTGTACTACACGCTTTTGGCTTTAGTGGCCATGGCTTCTGCCTCGGCCCCGGTG
>MDTE01004381.1_pt1 | contig 10335 bp, 6 predicted proteins | sample 811231 | NCBI WGS metagenome assembly MDTE01 (sample SAMN05326651, study PRJNA326480) | marine metagenome | isolation source: seawater | place: Indian Ocean: Red Sea | collected 2010 | reverse complement strand
CGCACATAAAGTCACAGCCATTAGGATTTTAGTTACATTCTTCATGTATGTTTTTCTCCTTTTGTTATTTCCTTTTTTGTCTTTATACCTGTGGTCACCTTGAATGATCACAAACAAATCAGGTTATATACGACCACAAATCTGTAAAGTTCCAATCTTTTTCTTTTGAGTTCTTGTGTTATTGTTCTAGTTGTTGCGGACAGACGAACAATTAAATGAAAATTGGCCTTGATGAACCCAAATTTGACTAAATATTACAAAATTCAATACATAGGTTACAAGCATTTAATGTATTACTTTAAGTGTTTCTGCAATAATAGTTCTTATATGCCTGATTATCAATGACTTAAGAAGATGATATGTCTTCATGAAAATTTTAAGGAAAATAGGTTAATTTTCACGACGATAAAAGTCTTTTATAATCAAGCACTTTCACTTAAAGATACCTCAACTATACTTTTAACTTTTTTAATATACTCTATTCCAATTTTATGCTTTCCATTGTATATATACATATCCACATTACAGTTAGCATCTTTTAATGCTTTATATGCAATTTTTGATGATTTAATTGGTACAATATCATCATCTTGACCATGGCCAATTAATATAGGGGTATTTATTTGTTTTGGATGAACATTAATATTAAATACTTCCTTCTTAGCATAACCTTTAGATGGAATATTTCCTCTTAAAAAACCAGCAACAGGGAAAATGCCCCCGAATGGATATTCCAAGGATAACATAAACTCATAGCAAACAGCAGCTCCCTGTGAAAAACCTATTACAAATATATTCTCAGGCTTAAATTGTTTTAATATAATATTATCTAATAGATCTTGAAGAAGAGTACTTGTAAGGTTAACATCCCATCCCCCATCTTTGTTTCTACTTGCCCAGGATTTCCTAGTATGATCCCCTTCAACTGAATATGGACCTTCTGGGAAATACCAAGTGCAATCTGACATTTTAAACAAAGGGACAATAGATTTAAAACTATCCTTATTACCTGACCAACCATGAATTGCAATAAAGGCAATTTTAGGATTACTACCATTTACTATTTTATCATATATGATTTTTTTCAATTTATTATTTATAATTAATTTGTGATTTACATATTATGAATGTGTGTTAAATTTAACGATGTTTATCAAAAGATTTTAAAGGTAAATCATGCAAATTGGCATATTAAAAGAAACAGAAAATTTTGAGAATAGAGTTGCAATTACTCAAGATGGAGTAAAAAAACTTATCAACTCTAGCAACAAAGTCTATATTCAAAAAGGAGCAGGAAAAAATTCCATGATCCTAGATGAAACATATGAAAATGCTGGAGCTACTATATCTAATGATGAAGCAGATGTATATAATTCAGATATTATATTAAAGGTTAATCCTCCTACTAAAGAAGAACTAGAAAAAATCAAAGATGGTACTGTTATTATTACTTTTTTTCAAATAAAAGATCAAGTTGAACATTTAAAATCATATATGAATAAAAAAATAACACTTTTTTCTATGAGCCATATACCACGAACAACACTTGCTCAAAATATGGATGCCTTAAGTTCTCAAAGCAATATTGCTGGATATAAATCAGTTGTAATAGGAGCATCTCATATTTCAAAATACATGCCACTTTTAATGACAGCAGCTGGAACTATTCAACCTGCAAAAGTTTTAATACTTGGAGCAGGGGTAGCAGGGCTTGCAGCAATTGCAACAGCCAAAAGACTTGGAGCACAAGTGATTGCATCAGATGTTAGACCTGTTGTGAAAGAACAAGTTGAAAGCTTAGGTGCTAAATTTTTAGAAGTAGAAACTGACAACAGCGAAGATGGCGTTGGTGAAGGAGGATATGCAAAGGAAACTTCTGATGAATATAAAAAGAAACAAGCAGAACTTGTAAATGAGACCATTAAAAAAATGGACCTTGTAATTACAACAGCGCTTATTCCTGAAAGACCAGCACCAATTTTAATTTCAAAAGAAATGGTAGAAAGTATGAAAACAGGATCTACTATAATGGATCTTGCAGCAGCAAATGGTGGTAACTGTGAACTTACTACAAAAGATGAGATTATAACACACAATGGCGTTATAATTGATGGGATGTCTAATCTTCCAAGCACGATGTCTTACCATGCAAGTGAGTTATATTCAAAAAATATTATGAACCTTTTTAATCATATATACAAAGAAGAAAACGAAGGTTTTAACTTAGAAGATGAGATAACAAACGGTTCAATGTTATTTAATCAAGGAAAAATAAACAATGATACTATTCAAAATTTCTTAGATAAGGATTAATAATGGATATTACCATAATTACTATATTTGTTTTAGCAATATTTGTAGGATTTGAGATAATCACAAAAGTACCACCAACTCTACACACACCCTTAATGTCAGGATCAAATGCAATTTCAGGCATAGCTATTATAGGAGCTATTTTAGCATGTACAGATTTTATCGGATCTGAATGGAAAATTTTTGTTGGGTGTATTGCAGTTACATTTGCAATGATAAATGTTGTAGGTGGCTTTATGGTGACAGATAGAATGCTTAAAATGTTTAAAAAGAAAAAATAATGACTAATTATATAGAAATAGCATATTTAATTTCAGCAATATCATTTATTTATGGTTTAAAAATGTTAAGCCATCCACGTTCAGCTAGAAAGGGGAATATCATTGCTTCGGTTGGAATGTTAATTGCAATTGTTGCAACTATGTCAAATCCAAACGGAGTTGGATTAAATTATAAGTTAATTTTAATTTCAATGGCAATTGGATCAATCATTGGGGCTTTCTTTGCAATCAGAGTCCAAATGACTCAAATGCCACAGCTGGTTGCAATTTTTAATGGTTTTGGTGGTGGAGCATCAGCTCTTGTCGCTACTTCAGAATATATGAAAAGCGTAAACATGGATTCCTCAACATTTCTAATTATATCAATTACTTTAAGTGTGCTTGTTGGGACATTAACCTTCACAGGTAGTTTTATTGCTTTTGGAAAACTTCAAGGGATTGTAACAACTAAACCTGTTACATTTAAAGGACAACAAATTTTAAATGCAATTCTAGCCATTATAATGATAGTAGCAGCATATATGCTTAAAGACTATGGCGTGAATGCTTTCTATGTTATTGTGGGTCTTTCTGCCCTTCTTGGAATTCTTCTTGTGATTCCAATTGGGGGCGCAGATATGCCTGTTGTGATTTCACTTCTAAACTCATATTCGGGAATTGCAGCTGCAATGACTGGCTTTGTTCTTGTACAAAGTAATCCCTCTGCAGGAAATGCACTTATTATATGTGGAAGTTTAGTTGGTGCATCTGGAATGATTTTAACACAGATTATGTGCAAAGGTATGAACCGATCACTTGCAAACGTTATATTTGGTGCAGTTGGAGGTGAAGTAGAATCAAGCTCTGAGTCATCTGGGAAACAAGTAAATATTAAAAGCTATTCTACAGAGGAAGCTGCTATGATTTTTGATACTGCAGAAAAAATAATTATTGTTCCAGGATATGGCCTTGCGGTAGCTCAAGCACAACATGCAGTAAGAGAACTCGCTGATCTTCTTGAAAAATCAGGGAAAAAAGTCTTTTATGCTATTCATCCTGTTGCAGGAAGAATGCCTGGACACATGAATGTACTTTTAGCAGAGGCTAACATCCCATATGAATTGCTTAAAGATTTAGATCAAATTAATCCAGAATTTGAAGACTGTGATGTCGCTCTTGTACTAGGAGCAAATGATGTAGTAAACCCTGCTGCAAGGACGGATAAAAGCAGTCCCATTTTCGGTATGCCTATTTTAAATGTTGATAAATCTAGAACTGTTATTATTAATAAAAGAACTATGAACACAGGATTCGCTGGAGTTCAGAATGAACTATTTGGTTATGATAATTCTATAATGGTATTTGGAGATGCTAAAGATATGTTAACACAACTTATAGCAGACTTCAAAGAATTGAATGAATAGAATTTTTATTGATCAAGTACTAGATTCACTAAACTAACAACATCTAAAACATCAATCATTCCATCTTGATTTAAATCTGACAATAGCAATTCTGTTTCATCAGGAGATACATTCCCCATAATAATTCCAACAAGAGTTACAACATCAAGTACATTAAATATACCATCTTGATTTATATCACCTAAAATTAAATTACCTACAATAAGATCTACAGGAATAAATGTTGAACCTACAGTTGCATTTGTATTAATTACAATATAAGCTGTATATGTCCCATTTAATACATCACTAGAATTTACTAATAAATTATATTCTGCTGTCTCTCCAGACAATATTTCTCCAGAAAAATTATCGGGTGTTAGCTGAAGCCAATCTGGTGCAGTATCAAATGATACAGACATTTGATCTTGAATAAAATCATCAACATTGTAAACTACTTCTAGACCATAATCTCCATCATTATCTATAATGCCAACTGTAGCAGAGCCAGTAGTCCCTTCCATATCTCTGTAGTTAATATCAATCTTACCATCTTGATATAACACTATCTGAAAATCATACACTCTTTCATAATCTGTCCAATGAATCACGTTATCATACCATATAACAACTCTTTCATCGTTTGCATTATATCTAACATGTCCAGAGCCAAAATCATTTTCTTCATTTACTGGATTCAAATCATCCCAAAATGCCAGAATTGCTGCTCTTGGTGAATCATCATCAAAAATTGACCCATTATTCCATTCTTCTGAAGTTCCATCAAATGCAATCCAACCATTTGCCATAGCAACACATAATCCATAACTAGTACCATAAAAAGGGAAATTAAAACCTAAATCTATAATTGCGCCACCATCATTCGTATCAAAAATCAAAGTTTCATTATCATCTTCAATATCTATCCAGTTATAATTAACATTCTCATCTATAAAGGATTGGGCCCATGCATATCCAAAATCATCCGTTTGCTCAGCTGCTGATGCAAAAGGAGCTACATCTAAATCATAATATAAAACTGATCCTGGTTCGCCAACGTTTTCTAATATTAATTGATCGGTTGATTGATCATCCTCATCTAATTCAAAAGAAAAGTTATCATTACTATATGCTAACTCAGGGATAGCAGACAAAGCAGCATTTCTTGTAGATATAAATAAAGCTGAATAATCTGATAAGGGTGCAGCTGCTTCTGGATATGAATTATTATAAGTATATTGTAATCCATCATTACTTAAATGATTTTCTATCCCAACAGTACAATATTGTCCATGGACAACAGCACCATTATAATTTCCAACAGGATAATCACCTACACTTGTATTATTAAAATCTTTAAATTGTATCTTAATCTCATCATCACCTGTATGTGTTTGCCATCCTGTATTATATAAAATCACCTGAAATGTTTCTGTCGAATTATTATAGTATGTTCTAACATCTGACCATTCTACTATAAATAAATCATCATTTGCATCATAATAAGAATAAACCTCACCACCACTTACAGTTTTAAGATCATCCCAAAATACTGCCACTATTGGAGAAGGACCACCCGGACCTGGAAGCGTATAATTTCTAAATGATCTCATATCTGTGTCTCCAAAAGAAATCCATCCATTTGAGCATATACTAAGTCTATCATAATCAACACCATAAAAAGTAAATGTAAAGGGGAGATCAACTGTTGTAACTGCATCATCATTGTTTCCGTCATCATCTACATTTACATACTGTCCATCTCCTCCTAAATCAGGATCAATTTCAATCCAGTCATAGGTTGGAGCAAATTCATATTCTAAATCACCCATATCATAAATATAATATCCGTATGAATCTGGGCCTAATGGATCTGTTACAGAGACTTCTCCAACTTGTAAATGCATCATTTGAGATGACTGGTAACCATTATCTGTTGAGAAGTATAGCGGAATAGATATAATTGATCCGTTGACTACATTTTGATTTACCTCTATGTTAAATGTTGTAGAATATTGAGATTCCCCAATACTTACATCAGACCAATCTAGAAAATTATTATCAAAAAGTAAAAAAGAACCATCATAATCTATTTCAACAGAAAGCCCTTCCAAAGGTATTGAACCTATATTGTCAACGATTAGATTTAAAGTTGCTTCCTCACCTCTATCCAGCATGCCATTATTATTACCATCTGAAACAATATTTGGCTCTACTAAAAAATCTCCTGACAAAAAATCTAAAGGAAAAACAAAATACCAGTTATAATCATCAGATTCACTATAGACATTCATTCTTATTTCAGGATCCATATCATCATGCATATTAGATGCTGCAGTAAACATAACTCCACTAACATCAATAACTCCACCAGGACCAATATCACCTATGGTCATATTTCCATTTTCAACTGCAATCATATTAGAATTAGTTGAAACATCAAGTGTAAGATTATCTACTTCTACAAATGAAAGATTGATAATTTCGAAGGAAACATCTACAGTCTCAGATGGGTTAAAATAGCCATCATTATTACCCCATTCATCGTTTAAATTTATACTATCTTCATTGATAACTATTTCAGATGGAGAATCTGAAATTTCAAATTCAGTTTCTGTTGGCATGCAATTTTGACAATGTGCAAGAACTTTAACATCTCCTGAGGTAAAATAACTATCTAAAATAAAATCAGCTACACCATTTTCATTAGTTACAGAGGTTTGTTGAATTTCTATTTCACCACCTGTGTTTTTGTACAATGTTACTTTAATATTTTCAAGAGCATTATTATCTACATCAGAAACATTAACTTGGAAGTTATTAGAGCCATGATTTATTGATGGCGAATGATCTATAATAACCTCAATTGGTGTAGAAGTCCAAATTTGAGTTGCTGGATCACCCATCAAATTATTCCATGCAGAAAAATAATAAGAGTTATTATTTGGATTTTGAGGATAGATTTCATATAAAGCAAGCTGACCATACTGCAATGTTTCACCAGCAGTTCCTGCACCATTTATAAAAAGTCCTTCATACATACCCATTGTAACTATATTATTAAATGCAGTATGTGTATATGATTGAGCTGTACCAATTACAGCTACAGCACCTTTAGGGTTCACAGCTGTTCCTGCTTTAAATAAAGCTTCTGTCATGCATTCATTATCATCTTCAAAAGATCCAACACCGCATGTTAAAGTCATGAAAAATGGTAATTTATAACCATTATTTAATGCATCCACATCTGAATGACTAAAATTGCTAAAACCATAAAATCCTCTATAATTTAAAAAAGACACTCCATCATCCATTTGATCACGCATCCAACCATCAAAGTTACCACCACTATATTTAGTTCTAACATCCGTAATACCACCATGTATATCTATAATTTGCTCTATATATTCATTCGTTATAACTGTAGATATTCCAGAATCATATGGATCTCCAACTAGTGCTGCAGCATTCAACCAATCTGTTGCACCACTATAATTTTTTTCATAACCTATAATTTTATTTATTACTGTTGTAAGCTCAGTAATACTTCTAACTGACATTCTGCCCATAAATACATCAGGCAAGTTATCATCACCATCAACAAGTGAGAATGGCAAATCACTCTCAGCATAAGCAGCAGACCAACCACCACCTCCCCCTACAGTAAAAGTAGGAATTGCCAGACTTCCATTAGCATCACCAACTAAACAAACAAATTCAGGTGGATTATCCCAATTGTCATATGCATTTTCTATATAATTTCTAATACTAGTTGTAGAGCTCCCCGTTTGATCTTTATCAACTACAGTAACAACATATCCTTGTTGTCTCCTCCATTCAACTAAAGATTCAATTACAGCATTGTAATCTTCCATTATATATAGAATTGATGGTTTTTGAAAACTTCTACTATCTTCATATGAATCAGAATTAATGATAACATTTTTATACATGTTCTCAAATTTTTCAGATCTTAAAATATTACTATCATTGTCCCTGAATTCTGATTCTGAAATAATAATTTCTACTGAAGTATAAATTTTCAAGGTTTTATTTGAAAAATTATATTCAAAAGGAATGATTTGTACATTTAACATTTCATAACCTCTTAAGGACATTCTATTTAGATTTAAATTATTTTCTGGGTAAAGATTTTCCGAATCATATAATTCAATTTTCTTTTCTAATTTTTCACTTTTAATTACAGGCTGCGATGGATAAATATCTATGTTCTCTATTATTTCATAATCAATAACGTTATATGAGACATTATATTCTCTGTTTTTATTTACTGCATAATTAAATGAGTAAGTTGGAAGTTCAGGTTCACCTGCTTTATCAATTTTACCTTTGCTATCCGTTTTTATCTTATGAAAACCATCTTCCTCCTCAAAAGAAATGGTTCCAATATTAAAATTTATATGAGCTTCAACATCATTTATATTTTGATTTTCTAAAGTAAATATACCTGAAGAAAACAAATATGAAGCAAAAATTGATATGAAAAATATTTTAGAATGTCTCATTAATTTCCCTAATTATTTATTACCATAAATTATAAAATTATTTAAACATGAATTAGACTGACTTTATTACAATATGTAACTATAAATTTACTTTTTATATCTTATAATTTTATATATAATTTGTAAATTAATAAATTACAAATTCTAAAACCTCACAATTAATATGATAAATGCAAAACTTATAATAGATTTTGATAGTACCTTTATAAAAATAGAAACTTTAGATGCCCTTGCAGATATTGTTTTTGAAGATTGTTCAAACAAACACATCATCATTAATAAAATTAAAAAAATAACATCTGAAGCAATGCGGGGAGATATTCCATTTGATAGAGCATTATCTGAAAGAATAAAATTATTGAATGCTAAAAAAGAAAATATTAATCAAACTATTTCTCTAATAAAAAATAATATTTCAAACACAGTCATATCAAATAAAAAATTTTTCTTAGAAAATTCGAAACATATATATATTGTATCAGGAGGTTTTAAAGAAATCATATTACCAATTGTAAAAACATTTGGCATTAAGCAAGAGAATATTTTCGCAAATAATTTCAAATATGATGATAGTAATCATATTAAATCCATTGATAAAAAGAATCTTCTATCAAAGGATAAAGGTAAAGTTTACGCTTTAAAAGAATTAAAAAATAAACTGAATTCAAGAAAAAAATATATTATCATTGGTGATGGCTATACAGATTATGAATTAAAAAAATATAAAGAAGTAGATATTTTTATACAATATATTGAAAACATAAATAGAAAATCCTTAAATGAAAAAGCAGATATCATTGCAAATGATTTTAATGAAGTAATTAACTATATAGAAAAAATAAAATGTTAAAAACGAATAAAGAATGGGGATTTCAAGATTTGATGCAATATCGAATACATGAAATTCTATTGGTAGCAAGCCCTTATGATGCTTTTATATTAGAAGAGGATGGAAAACTAACAGAACAGATCTTAACTGAATATATTGGTATGAACTTAAGTTATGCTCCAAGAGTCTGGAACGCTTCTTCAGCTAAAAAAGCAAATGAAATGATAAAAAATAGATTCTTTGATTTGATTATAGTTATGATAAGAATTTCAGATATGGACCCGTTTAAATTTAGTAAAAAATTAAAGGACAAATTCCCAAATAAACCTATTATTCTTCTTGCTTTTGATCAATCAGAATTGAAAAATATTTCATTGAAAAATCAAAAAATATTTGATGAGATATTTATTTGGTCAGGTAACTCAAATGTTTTCCCAGCAATCATTAAATCAATTGAAGATAAAAGAAATATTTCTAAAGATATCAACATAGCAGATATTAGAACTATATTATTCGTTGAAGATACCCCCCGTTTTTATTCTAGTATATTGCCTATTCTATATAAAGAAATCATTTATCACACTAAAAAATTAATCGATAAGAGTCTAAATAGTTCACAGAAACTTTTACATATGCGTGCTCGTCCTAAAATTATTTTAGTTAAAAGTTATGAAGAGGGGCAATATTACATTAAAAAATACCCCGGAAATATTCTTGGTATTATTTCAGATTTAAGATTTCCACATAAACAAAAAGGAACATTATTATCAGGAATAAGATTATTCAAATATTTAAATAAACAAAACTTAAACATACCTATTATTTTTCAATCTACTGAAAAAAATACTGAAAAAATTTCTAAAGAATATAAAATTAAAATTATTAATAAAAACTCACCTGTATTATTTAAAGAATTAAGGGAGTATATGTTAAAAAATTTTGGATTTGGAGATTTTGAATTTAGACTTCCTAACGGAAAATTTTTAGATAGTGCTACAAATATT
>MDTE01099783.1_pt1 | contig 10336 bp, 10 predicted proteins | sample 811231 | NCBI WGS metagenome assembly MDTE01 (sample SAMN05326651, study PRJNA326480) | marine metagenome | isolation source: seawater | place: Indian Ocean: Red Sea | collected 2010 | reverse complement strand
TCGACCACCCCAGCAGCTGCGGGACGATCTCTGGCTGTTCCCCCCCAACCGCGACTGCCAGGGCGGCAGTTCCTGGTGGCTGGCGGCGGAGCCGGAGCCGGTGCTGATTGATTGCCCCCCACTCACCGAAGCAACGCTGAGGGCCCTGCGCGAGCTGGCGGGAGACCGCACTCCGCGCATCCTGCTCACCAGCCGGGAGGGTCACGGGCGCCTGCGGCGCTTACAGGAGCGGTTCGGCTGGCCGGTGCTAGTGCAGGAACAGGAGGCCTATCTGCTTCCCAATGTCGCGCTACTGAACACCTTTGCAGAGGAGCACAGCACCAGCAGTGGCCTGCGGCTGCTCTGGACCCCAGGCCCCACGCCCGGCAGTTGCGTGGTGCACGCCCCCAGCGCTGATCTGTTGTTCTGCGGTCGTTTGCTGACGCCGTTGGGGCCTGGACAACTGGGTCCAATGCGCCATGGCCGGACCTTTCACTGGCCCCGCCAGCTGGCGAGTCTCGAGCGTCTGCGGGGGTGGCTCCCCCCAGAAGCCAGTCCAGCACTGGCTTCTGGAGCAGGTCTGGGGGCACTGAGGGGCGAGCGGTTGGTGCCCTTCAGCGGCTGGTGTGAGGCGGTGCAACCCAGCTAAAGCATTGCGGCGCGGGACTTTTCGCTTGCAGCACCCCGTCACCCTCCATACGATTGGCGCGCTTGGGGAAGGCAACGGCGGGACCGAACGCCGTTTCAGCGCCGTCTCCGCTTCCCGACTCTTCCTCTCCAATGAACAAAGCTGACCTGGTGAATCTGGTGGCTGCTCGCACAGAGCTCACCAAGACCGATGTATCCATGGTTGTTGACGCCGCCATCGAAACCATCATTGATTCCGTTGTTGAAGGCAAAAAGGTGTCGATCCTTGGTTTCGGCTCCTTCGAACCCCGCGAGCGTTCCGCCCGTCAGGGACTGAACCCCAAGACCGGCGAAAAGATCGCCATCCCCGCCAAGCGTGTGCCCGCTTTCACCGCCGGCAAGATGTTCAAGGACCGCGTTCAGGGCTGATCCAACGACGATTCTCTGATCGAATGGGCGGACCAGGGGGCCGCCTTTTTTGATGCCTGTTCCCATCCATCTGCAGCAACACCTGGATCAGGGCAAGCGCTTGAGGGCAGCGGGGATGGTCCGCGGCCGTTATGCCCCATCCCCCACGGGTGAGCTTCACCTCGGCAATCTGCAGACGGCCCTGTTGTCCTGGTTGCAGGCCCGCCGTGCCGGTGGGGTCTGGTTGCTGCGCATCGATGATCTCGATACCCCCCGCAACCGGCCCGGGGCCATCCAGTCGATTCAGGACGATCTGCACTGGCTGGGATTGGACTGGGACGGGGAACCGATGCTCCAGAGCCGCCGCCGAGGGGTCTACGCGTCTTGGCTGTCCTGGTTGCGACGGGAGGGTCGACTCTTCCCCTGCCGCTGTTCCCGAAAAGAGCTGGCAGGAGCGTCTCGCTATCCAGGCACCTGCCGCGATGGGAGGGGTGGCTGGGGGTGGCAGAACCAGCGTTTGCCCAGCTGGCGGTTACGGGTTCCCAACAGCGATCCAGATGGCAGCGGAGATGTGGTGGTGCGCCGTGCCGACGGGTTCATTGCGTACCAGTTGGCCACCGTGATCGATGAACTGGTCCTGGGCATCAGCGATGTGGTGCGCGGTGAGGACCTGCGCGCCGCGCTTCCGGCTCAGCGCAGTTTGTACAGGGCTCTGCAGCAGCAGCCACCCCGCTTTCACCATGGCCCGCTGCTGTGCGATGACCAGGGCCGGAAACTGTCCAAGCGTGAAGCGAGCGCCGGGCTCGGGGGACTACGCCGGGCTGGACTTGATCCGTCAGCCGTGATCGGTCGCCTGGCCGCGGGCCTGGGCTTGATTCCGACGGAAACGCGGCTGTCAGCGCGGTCGTTGCTCGAGGGCTTGACGCAGGATCCGTTCCGTGCTTTCGATTCTTAAGAAAGGCTTCGGGATCGATTGGGGTGAATCGACCCACACTGTGCACATAACGAATAGCCAGGCATGAGCACCTGCACCATTTGCGGAGGCAGCGGCATTCAGCGGGTCTCCAGTCAGCGCTTCCGCACTTGTCAGTCCTGCCTCGGCACCGGACGGATCACAGCTGCCTCAAGGCCTGCACCTCTGAGCAAACTGAGCACCGTTGATCCATCCATCGCATGCTTGGACAGCGTTCCCCAGAAAGTGTCCTGATCCTGGCTCAGCCCAGAGGGGCCTTCTCCTTGTTGCGCAGCACGAAGAGGACGGCGGTGCCGACAACCACCAGCAGAGGCACAGCGGTGAACAGCAGAAGAGCGATCGCGGTCCAGTCGGTGTACACGGCTGAGCAGAAGTTCGAAGTTGAGTCATCATCTCAGCAAACCGCCGTTCCGTTGCGTGTCAGCACGACCCGTCACAGTCGCCCTGGCCGTCGTGATGGCGTCACCCGTGCAGGCCCAGCTGATGCCGCTGAGCAACGTTCTCCAGCTGGCGCAGCGCTGTTTCGACGGGGACAGTCCCAGCTCCTGCCAGATCGTTCTCGATCGCGCTGAACAACTGCAGCGATCTGCCGCTGAGCGGGAGTTCTATCCCTGTCAGACCTTTCTGCTCGGTTTGCAGGCGGATGTGATCATGCAGCAACTTGGGCATGGTCGTGCTGACCGTGCCCAGGCGGATCTGCAGACGATTGCTCGCGGCTGTACCGGATTGTGAGAATCAGGGCAGTGTTTTCTGGATCTCCACACTGGTGGGGAGAGGGATTTCGATGCCATTGGCGGCAAAGCAATCCAGGATTCCCTTGTTGACGCGTGCAAGAGCGCTGAAGAATCCGCCGACCTCGGTGTAGCTCGACTCCATCAGAACCATGAAATCAAGGCTGTAGTCCGAAATTGCGGAAAGGCGGCAAACACTCAGCGTGAGGTTTGGATCGTTGTTGACGATGTCGGCCAGAAGATCGGGGATTCGATCCACCATCTCCAGAGGTGTGTCTCGAGAAACGCTGATGGATTGCTTGAGGTTTTTCACAACGGCAATGATCAGCTTCAGGTCTCCAAGAATGGATTGCCGGATGCTCATGTAGTCCTCCCAGTTGGAAATGCGCACTTCGGCCAGCACGGTCAGGCTGAGGGCGCCACTGGGGCTTTCCTCGTAATGGGCGGTATGGCTTGCAATCGATGGGATCCCAGCCATGTAATCGCAGCTGCGTTGAGTGATGGCATTGAGTTGACCAATGCCAAGGCCAGAAGGAAGTGATAAGTGGAACTCGATGGTTTGCAGAGGATGCTGTAGCCCGTCTTCCTTCAGTAATGTCTGGCGGGTGAAATTCACGATCGTGGTGTCATCCACCTTGTTGTTGGGAATGGTGACGTTCGCTGAAAGAGTGGAGAGTTCGATTGAGCGCAGCCCGATCCGCTTGACGAAGCCAAGCTTGTCGCCAACCTGGCAGAACTCTCCAACACGAATGGGCCGATCGGACTGAATCGAGATGCCAGCAAAGATGTTGCCAAGCAACTTGGATGCTCCCAAGCCAATCGCCAAACCGGGTACGGCTGAAAAGGCCAGAACAGTGCTGCTTGGCATCCCAAGTCGCAGCAAGAGCTGGTAGATGACCAGGACGGCTGTCAGTGCGCCTAAAAAGCGACAGATCGGAAGCAGAACGTTTTGGATGCGGATGCGTTCCAGATCTGATTTACTGCGTTTGAAATTCAGAATCCAGTGAGAACCGGTGCGGCCCAAGGCTTCGAACAGCAGGATGATGGTTCCGCCGAACGAGACATAGGCCAACATGTCGAAACAGAAGTCGAGATTACGAAGCCACCATCCTGTGATGTTAATTTTGTCGTCGATCAACTGCAAAGTGAAGATCGATAGAGGGGCGATGGGCGCAATCAGGAAAAAGCGTCTCCAGGCAGTATTTGCGGGATTCCAGAATCGCCCTTTCCGGCCAAAGGTGAAGTCTTTGATATAGCGGAATGTGTTCAGGAATGTGTAAAGCAGAAGCCCCACAATGGGCAGGTAAATCCCGATGACGAGCAGGGTCAGCGTGACTTGAAGAAGGCTCTGTTCACCGATCGGTTTTTCCATAAATGAGCGAAGCCCCTGTGGAAGCAGGAGGTAGGCCTTGGGTGGAACCAGATATCCCGGGGTATAGGTGTAATTGGAATACCCGCGCGGCGTGGCGTAGGTGTTGTACTCACTGGCGCTGCCCGGTTCACGGATGCTGACGACGTATTGGTAGACCTTGTCGACATCGTCGAGGGTTCGTTGTGTGAACTGGTAATAGGGAATATCAGCTCCTTCCTGCAGTTTTGAAGACAGGGCAATCATCGAACCCGGCAGGCGCCAGAACCCTTTTTCGGTGCTGTTCGGAAGCTCGATCGGTGTCTCGGCATTATTCAGGACATAGTCGAGAATCTCCTTCAGTTTCAGTGCAGCTTCTTCCTGTGTGTTTTCACGGATGCTCTCGGGTAACTCAGAGGCGTCGATCGTCTGGACAGCTGATCGGAACAGACGTTCGGCCTCTTCTATCTTTTGACGTGATTCCGCACTCCAGCTCCATCCGGGGTCGGTTCGGGCTTCATCGGCAACACTGCGGACCAGTTGCCCAGCTCGGGCCATTGCTGAATAGAACTTGATCAGGCTGAGTCGGGGGTTGGTGTCAACAACCTGACCCAGAAAGCCGCTGTCCCAGCGACGTCGCCAGATTTCAAGGTCGGCATAGAAGGGTTGATCCTCGAGCCGGATTGGCGCGGATTGGCTGTCGACAGCCGTGTTGATTGGCACCGCAACAGCCTCGCTGGCTGTGTAGCCAACTGAAGGCGTCAGGCCAACGCCGATCCAGGCGCTCAGCAGCACAAGGGCCGCGAGCATGCCAGCCCTGAATTGGCGTCCCAAACCCCGAAACGTCATATGGGTCACGACAAAGACTCTGCGCGGAGGTTAAGTGCAATGTCTGGTGTTAGCTGCGACGTTCGGCGTGCATCCAGCTGATCCAGTCGGCGGAGATCTCCTGGGGGCAGACGGCTTCACATTCGAGGTTGCTGCTGCAGCTGCCGAAGCCCTCTGCCGCCATCTGGCGTTGCATGGCGTCGGCGCGGCTGGCCCGTTCCGGTTGCCCCTGCGGCAGCTGGCCCAGGTGCGCCAGTTTGGCCGCCACGAACAGACTGGCTGAGGCATTGCGGCAGCTGGCGACGCAGGCGCCGCAGCCGATGCAGGTGGCGGTGCTGAAGGCGCTGGTGGCCTGGTCACGGCCCACCGGCAGCGCATTGCCATCCGGGGCCTGGCCGGTGCCGGTGGAGCAGTAGCCACCGGCGGCGATCAGTCGGTCAAAGCTGGAGCGATCCACCATCAGATCCTGAATCGCGGGGAAGGCTCTGGCTCGCCAGGGTTCCAGTGTCAGTTCCGCGCCGTCCTCGAATTCCCGGAGATAGAGCTGACAGACAGAGGTGGCACGGCGGGGGCCATGGGCCTGGCCGTTCACCAGGAAGCCACAGCTGCCGCAGATGCCCTCCCGGCAATCGTGCTCAAAGCTCACCGGTCGCTCCCCACGACCGATCAGCTGTTCATTGAGCTGGTCGAGTGCTTCGAGTAGGGAGAGATCTTGAGAGACGTTCTCCAGCTGATGGCTCTCGTAAAAGCCCGGTTGCTCGGCGCCGTTCTGCCGCCAGATGCGCAGGGTGAGTTTCATTTGTAACTGCGGGTGCTGGGTTGCAGGGCGGTGAACTGCAACGGTTCGCGGTGGCGGATCGGCTCCGCACCATCCTGGTGTTCCCAGGCGGCAATGTGGGCGAAGTTGGCGTCGTCGCGGCGCGCCTCACCCTCAGGGCTCTGGTGCTCTTCGCGGAAGTGGGCACCACAGGATTCCTCCCGTGCGAGGGCATCCCGCAGCATCAGCTGCGCCAATCCAAAGAAATCACTCACCCGGAGTGCCTTCTCCAGCTCAGCGTTGGGTCCTGTGGCTTCTCCAGGAACCCGCACCTCGGCGTGGAAGCGCTTCTCCAATGCCGCCACTCGGTTGAGTCCATCGCGAAGACCTGCCGCATCGCGGCTGATGCCACAGCGGTCGACCATCACGGCACCCAACTCCCGGTGGAAACTGTCGACAGGGTCTGTGCCTTCACGGGTCAGCATCGCTTCGATCCGCTGGCGGGTGCTCTCCAGTGCCTCGCGGCAGGCGGGATGATCCGGCTTGACCTCGGCCGCTGGGTTGCCCGCCAGCCAGGCGGTGACCGTGGAGGGAGCAATGAAATAGCCGTCCGCCAACCCCTGCATCAGGGCACTGGCCCCCAGCCGGTTGGCGCCGTGTTCGGAGTAGTTCGCCTCTCCCAGAACGAACAACCCTGGGATCGAGCTCATCAACTGATAGTCCACCCAGAGGCCGCCCATCGTGTAGTGGGGTGCGGGGTAGATGCGCATGGGCTTTCGGTAGGGATCGTCGCCGCTGATCCGCTCATACATCGTCATCAAGTTGCCGTAGCGGGCGGCAATGGCATCGCGGCCTTCGGCTTTGATGGCGTCGGTGAGATCGAGATAGACCGAGCGGCCTCCTGGACCAACGCCCCGCCCGTCATTGCAGAGCTCCCGAGCCCGGCGCGAGGCCACATCGCGGGGGGTCATGTTTCCGTAGGTCGGATACATCCGCTCGAGGAAATAATCGCGCTCGTCCTCCGGGATGGCGTCGGCAGGGCGGCTGTCTCCCTGCTGCATCGGCAGCCAGATGCGGCCGTCGTTGCGCAGGCTTTCGCTCATCAGCGTCAGCTTGCTCTGGAAGGTATCACCGCTGGGAATGCAGGTGGGATGGATCTGGGTGAAACAGGGGTTGGCGAACAGGGCCCCCTTGCGGTGGGCCCGCCAGATGGCGCTGGCGTTGGATTTCAGCGCGTTCGTCGAAAGGAAGTAGACGTTGCTGTACCCACCAGTGCAAAGCAGCACCGTGCGGGCGGTGTGAACCTCCAGCTCACCACTGAGCAGGTGGCGAGCCACCACCCCCCGCGCAACACCGTCAACGGTGATCAGCTCGAGCACATCTCGGCGGGTGAGCAGTTGCACCCGACCAAGCTCCACCTGGCGCATCAATGCCTGGTAAGCGCCGTACAGCAACTGCTGACCCGTCTGGCCGCGGGCGTAGAAGGTGCGGCTCACCAGAGCCCCGCCAAAGCTGCGCGTGGCCAGGCTGCCGCCATATTCCCGAGCGAAGGGAACCCCCTGGGCGACGCACTGATCGATGATGGCGCTGCTGATCTCCGCCAGCCGCTGGCAGCCGCTTTCACGGGCGCGGAAATCACCTCCTTTCAGGGTGTCGCTGAACAGGCGGCTGACGCTGTCGCCATCCACGGCCACCGGGCGTGCGGCATTGATGCCGCCCTGGGCCGCCACCGAGTGCGCGCGCCGAGGGCTGTCGTGGAAGCTCAGCACCGTCACCCGATACCCCTGCTGCGCCAGGGTCGCCGCGGCTGAGGCACCCGCCAGGCCGGTCCCCACCACCAGGACCTCGATCTGCCCCTTGCGCAGCGGGCTGATCAGGGGCAGGCCCTCCTTCGTGCGCTGCCAGGCATCGGCGATCGGGCCGGATGGAATCCGCGGGTCCGGCAGGCCGCTCATGCGACACCTCCCAGGGCCAGCACCAGGCTGATGGTCAGGAAGCCGCCACCGATCAGCGCGGCGATGACGCCGGCTCCCCTGCGCAGGGCGCTGCTGTTGGCTGGTGTCAACCAGCCCAGACTGCGATGGGCCGCCTCCGCGCCATGGAGCAGATGCAGGGCCAGGGCCACAGCTGCCGCCGCGTACAGGGCAGCGTTCCAGGGGTGCTGAAGAACCTGGATCAAGGTGGCGGCTTCATCGCCGGTGGCAGGGCGAGGCCAGCGCAGCTGCCGGAGATGGATCACCAGAAATCCAAGAGTCACCAGACCAGCCAGCACCGTGCTGCGGCTGGCCAGGGATGCCAGGGGGGATTGGCGACGACTGCGCAGTGTCGCGGTGTTGCCGGCTCTGCGGTTGGCGATTGTTTTGATAAGTGTGAGGCTGATGTGAACAACGGCCAACAGCAGCAGGCCGAGCTCCACCAGGGGCAGCCAGGGGCTGCTGTGCAGGGCCGTCGCGTAGGCCTCGAACTGTGCTGGCGCCAGCAGCGCCGGCACCAGGCCGATCAGATGCACCAGCACAAACAGCACCAGCAGTAACCCTGTGAGGGCGGCCCCGGAACGGACCCATGCTGCAGGGAAGGTGACCAAGGCAGGCACAGCACAACGGCTTGCCATCCATGCTCCCTGATCGCTGCATCCGTTGTGATCCAGCACAGGAGTTGTCATGGTGGGTTGTGAGCCGATCCGCCGCAGCTCGTGCCCGTTGTGCCGCATCGCCATCGCTGGTGGATCGCCCTCGTGGCAGCAGCATTCGCCTTGACGCTGGCGTTGGGGTTGCAACGGCCATCGCTGGAGGCGTCGTCAATGGCCGCACCTTCGCAGGTGCCTGCGGCCATTGATTGGGGCCCAGAGACGGCTGATCCAGCACCTGCCGCCGAGCCGCTGCTTCAGGTGGGTGCCTACATCACCAACATCAGCGACATCGATCTGATGGAGGACCAGTTCTCCATCGAACTGTTGCTCTGGACCCTCTGGCACGGGGAGCCGGATCAGAACCCCAGTGATCAGCTGCGCGTCCTCAACGGCATCTACAACGGAGATATCCAACGTTTCGAGCGGATCCGCCGGGACCTGACGGATGGTCAAAGCTGGAGTTTGTACAAGGTCCGTTCACCGGTGGTGAAGCGCTGGCGCCTTCAGCGCTATCCGTTTGACGATCAGGTGTTGCACGTTCAGATCGGTCTGGATGATCCGCTGCAACCGGTGAATCTGGATGTGGTGCCCAAGGACCCCTGCAGCGTGACACCCAGCCTGCTGTTGCCGGGCTGGACGCTGAAGGATCCAAGCGGTTACGCCTCAAGCATCAGCCTGATGAATGATCTGGGACGTCCTGTCGCCGAGGGCGTCGCAGTGCGACGGCAGCCCACCGTGTCCTTAGACCTGCCGATTCAGCGGCGCAGCCTGCTGTTTGTGGCGCCTGATTTCCTTGGCTACCTGTTGGCTGTCGGACTCTGTTGCATGAGTCTGCTGATCACCCGCAGTCGCGACGATCTGATCCTGGCGGCAGTGGTGTCCGCTGGCGGTAATTATGTGTTCATTGCCGGCAATCTTCCGGTGACAGCCATGACGGGCTTCATCGGCAACCTTCAATTGATCATCTTCGTGGGAATTCTGTATGTCGTTGCTGCGGACGAACTGATCGACAATCAGCTCAGTCTGATCAGTGCGAGGCTTGCTGCGGTGCTGCGATTGTTGCTGCTCCCCAGTTACGTGGGGATGACCCTGCTGGGCATTGGCTGGATCATTCCATGACAACACCGACAGCACCGCACCCCTCCGGCTACTGGACGTTGTTGACGTCGGGGCTCACCGCTTTGATCGTTGTAATCGGCACGCTGTTGATTCAGCCGCGTCTGAGCGAACGCCGGCTCAACATCGACGATCAATACATCCTCACCGCCACCGAAGTGCGATCTCTTCCCGCGGGAACCCTCGCGGTGGTCCTGGATCGTTCCCCCGGCGAAGATCACACTGATTTCAAGTACCGCCTGTTGGAGCTGGTGCTGCAGCGGAGTGGTCGTCCCTTCGTCCTTGGGCTCAGTGAAGTGGACGTCGGGCAGGATGAAGCCGTTGCAGCGCTGGAACAGGGCGATACAAGCTCCGGTCGCAATCCCTTCGCCCTCAGCGTCGGGGTCTACGGGGCTGGGGTTGAGCTGAACAGCCGTCTGCGGGCTGTGCCGATTCCTGTGACGGGAGGGATCCTCGGGCTGCGCAGTGGCTGGACCCATCGCAGTCAGATCGAGCGACTTGCGGCGATCCGAAGCAAGCAGGATCTTGGCGAGATTGTTCTGCTCCAGGGGTTGGGATGGAGTGATGTGGACATCTTCGATGCGGCAGGTCTGCGGACCTTCACAGCCCGGACGGAGGATCTGTTTCGCCTTGTGGATCACCAACGGGTGCAGTTGTTTCCCAGGGGGATTGCTGAGTTGGAGCGGGAAACGCAGCTCATGGAGTCGTCCACCACAGACACTGGCTTGGATCCGAATCTGCTGCTGGCTTATCCCTTTGCCGGCTTCTTCTATGTCAGCCCTGACAATCAACCGCTAGCGGATGCGATACGCGCTGGCTTTGAACGGGCGATTGCTGATGGTTCCTATCAACAGTTGGTTGAGGAGCTGATCTTCACTCCCTGGTTACGTCGCACGCTTGTGCTCAAGAACCGGCGTGTGATTGTTCTCCCCAATCCGGT
>MDTE01037139.1_pt1 | contig 10336 bp, 9 predicted proteins | sample 811231 | NCBI WGS metagenome assembly MDTE01 (sample SAMN05326651, study PRJNA326480) | marine metagenome | isolation source: seawater | place: Indian Ocean: Red Sea | collected 2010 | reverse complement strand
GATATGGAGATTCTGCTCGCCCTGGCCGAGGAAGAGGGCGTCGCCGCCGCCGCAGCGATCGCCGAGGTGCGTGCCTATCTCGCCGACGCCGAGGGTTGGTCGGCAGCGCACCAGTAGCGCTACTCGCCGGCGACCATCTCGCGGTCCGGATCGGCGCTCCAAGCAGCCATCGATCCGTCGTAAAGCCGTCCCTCGGTGTTGCCTAGCAGTTCGTAAGCCACGAACCAGCCGAGGGCGGCCATGTGCCCGGTATTGCAGAAGCAGGTGAGCGGCTCGCTCCGCGCGGCTTCCGCTTCGGCGAAGATTGCCGCCAAGGCCACCGGGGTCTTGAACGCGCCGCCCCGGGTCAGCCGGTCGAGCGGCAGGTTGCGCGCACCCGGGATGGTGCCCTTGCGGGCGAGCAAGCGCGGCCCGGCGTCGCCCGAATACTGGCTTTCCGGCCTGAGGTCGAGCAGCGCGCCGCCGCTTCCAACTTTCGCACCTCCCGCCGTCGGCGCAAAAAAAGATCGGCCCATGAAGGGTCGGGGAGGAAGTCGATGGGCGGACCGTTGTGCGCTGGTCCGCTCCGCTGAAGTGGGGCCTTGCGCCCCGTGCGGCGCAGTCAGGGGTGAGCCACGCCGCCTTCACATTCGTTGAATTTTCTACCTCCCGTGATGGACCTCCGTTGTTGCGTTGCCTGCCGCGCGGTCTCTACGCCGCCTCGGAGGATTGCTCTTCCGTATGGAACTGGCCGGTTTCGGTCGAGTCAGCCATCGCGGTGGTCGAGGAGGTGCCGCCGCTGATCGCCATGCTGATCGCATCGAAATAACTCGTGCCGGCTTCGCGCTGATGGCGCGTCGCGGTGTAGCCCTCGCTCTCGGAATCGAATTCGGCCTGCTGCAGTTCGGAATAGGCCGCCATGCCGCGGTCGCGATAGTCGCGCGCCAGCTCGAACATGCCGTGGTTGAGGCTGTGGAAGCCGGCCAACGTCACGAACTGGTACTTGTAGCCCATGGCGCCGAGCTCGCGCTGGAAGCGGGCGATATCGGCCTCGTCGAGATTGGCGCGCCAGTTGAAGCTCGGCGAGCAATTATAGGACAGGAGCTTGCCCGGGAACTCCTTATGAATGGCCTCCGCGAAGGTGCGCGCCTGTTCGAGATTGGGCCGCGAGGTCTCCATCCAGATGAGGTCGGCATAGGGCGCGTAGGCCAGGCTGCGCGCGACACAGCGTTCCATGCCCTCGTCGTCGCGCAGGCGGAAGAATCCCTCCGGCGTGCGCTCGCCGCTGATGAACGGGCGGTCGCGCTCGTCGACGTCGCTCGTGAGCAGTTGCGCGCTGTCGGCGTCGGTGCGGCAGACAATCAGGGTCGGCACGCCCATGACGTCGGCGGCGAGGCGGGCGGCGCTGAGATTGCGGATATGGGCCGCGGTCGGGATCAACACCTTGCCGCCCATATGGCCGCATTTCTTCTCGGAGGCGAGCTGGTCCTCGAAATGGACGCCGCCGACGCCGGCCTCGATATAGCCCTTCATGATCTCGAAGGCGTTGAGCGGGCCGCCAAAGCCGGCCTCGGCATCGGCAACGATGGGGGCGAACCAGTCGATATCGTCCTCGGCGCCATCCGCCTGCTCCATATGCTGGACCTGATCGGCGCGCATCAGCGCCTTGTTGATGCGGCTTGCCAGTGCCGGGCCGCTATCGGCGGGATAGAGGCTCTGGTCGGGATAAGTCTGGCCCGACCCGTTGGCGTCCGCCGCGACCTGCCAGCCCGAGAGATAGATCGCCTTCAGCCCGGCGCGCACCATCTGCACCGCCTGGCCGCCGGTCATGGCGCCGAGGGCATGAACGTAATCCTCGGTGTTTACCAACTCCCACAAACGATTGGCCGCATGCTCGGCCAGCGAATGCCTAATCTCGAGGGAGCCGCGCAGACGGCTGACATCTTCGGCGCTGTAGTTGCGTTCGATGCCGTTGAAGCGGCCCTTGGGCGCGGTCGGGATCAGGGTCTCGAAAGTTGGCGTACTCATTGTTCTTCTCCGTGTATTCAGCCGGCGCGGGTTTCACCTTCGGTGAGCAGCCCGTAGGCCGGCAGGGTCAAAAATTCTTCGAATGTCTCGGACGTGGAAAGATCGGCGAACAGCTTGATGGCGTCTTCGAAGCGTCCGTCTTCGAAGCGCTCGGCGCCGAGTTCCTGTTTGAGGTTGGCGACCTCTTCGTCGAGGAGCTGGTCGAAGAGGGCACGGTCGATCACCCGCCCATCCTCGAAGCGGGCGCCGTGCTTCAGCCATTGCCACACCTGGGCGCGGCTGATCTCAGCGGTCGCGGCGTCCTCCATCAGATTGTAGAGCGGCACGCAGCCGAGGCCGCGCAGCCAGGATTCGATATATTGGATGCCGACGCTGATATTGCCGCGCAGGCCATCTTCGGTGATCTTACCCTGGGGCAGTTCGAGGAGGTCGCCCTCGGTGACCACCAGATTGTCGAGAGTGCGGTTCACCTGATTGGCGTCGGGCATCAGCCGGTCGAACACTTCCATCGCCACCGGTACCTGGCCGGGATGGGCGACCCAGGTGCCGTCGTGGCCGTCGCCGGCCTCGCGCTCCTTGTCACCGCGCACTTTCGCCGTGGCGGCCTCGTTGGCTTCGGCGTCACCCTTGATCGGGATCTGCGCCGCCATGCCGCCCATGGCGTGCGCGCCGCGGCGGTGGCAGGTCTGGATCAGGAGGCGGCTATAGGCGCGCATCAAGGGTTGGGTCATGCCGACATCGCCGCGGTCCGGCAGCACTAGGTCCGGGCGGTTGCGGAACTTCTTGATGACGCTGAAGATGTAGTCCCAGCGGCCGCAATTGAGGCCGACGATATGGTCGCGCAGCTCGTAGAGGATCTCGTCCATCTCGAAGGCTGCGGTGATGGTCTCGATCAGAACCGTCGACTTGATCGTGCCGGCGGCAAGGTCCAGCGCTTCCTGGGCGTGAACGAAGACATCGTTCCACAGGCGCGCCTCGAGATGGTTCTCCATCTTCGGCAGATAGAAATAGGGCCCGGTGCCGCGTGCCCGCTGCTCCTTGGCATTGTGGAAGAAGAACAGGCCGAAATCGACCAGCGACGCCGAAGCCAGCGCGCCGTCGATCAGCATGTGGGCCTCTTCCAAGTGCCAGCCGCGCGGGCGGACGATCAAGGTGGCGACGGTATCGCCGAGGGCGTAATCCTTGCCGCTGTTCGGATCGGTGAAGGCGATCTCGCGGCGCACCGCGTCGCGCAGGTTGATCTGGCCGTTGATCATCAGGTCCCAGGTCGGCGCGGCGGAATCCTCGAAATCGGCCATGAACATGCGCGCGCCCGAATTGAGCGCATTGATCACCATCTTGCGGTCGACCGGGCCGGTGATCTCGACGCGGCGGTCCTGCAAATCGGCGGGGGTTCCGGCGATCTTCCAGTCTCCGGCTCGGACGTCCTTGGTTTCAGGCAGGAAGCGCGGGTTCTCGCCGCCATCAAGGCGCGCCTGGAACTCGGCGCGCGCGGCGATCAGGCGTTTGCGTTTGGCACCGAAGCGGCGCTCGAGCCCGGCGACGAAATGCACGGCTTCCTCGCTGAGGATTTCCTCGAAGCCCGGCGCCATCTCGCCCGTGATTTCTATTCCGGCGGTGAGTCCCATATCGCTTCCATTCGTTCCCGTGCTTTGCGGCATCTTTTCGATCCTTTCTCATGCCGCGCTGCAACAACGGCCGAAGTCTCCGTTCTTGCGGCGCATTTGTCCATAAGTAATTGAAATAAAAAATGTATTTATGTAGCAATAAGTATATTATCAAAAGTAAAATTGTAAATCTTGTAAATTTTGTGGCGTTGCAGAATAATGGTTAAAACTGCCGGCAACGGCACTAAACCGCACAAAGCCGCAAGGAGCAGCGAAATGGCGGAACGCAAAGTCATGGTCGGCCCGCGCCTCAGGCGCATGCGCCTCGAACGCGGCCTGACCCAGAGCCAGATGGCCGAGCAATTGGGCATCTCGGCGAGCTATCTCAACCTGATCGAGCGCAATCAACGCCCGGTGACGGTGCAATTGCTGCTTAAGCTCGGCCAGACCTACGATATCGACCTGCAACGCTTCGCCGTCGACGACGAGGCGCGCGTCGCGGCGCTGCTCAAGGAGGCGTTCGGCGACCCCCTCTTCGCCAAGGGCGATGTCACCCATCAGGACATCCAGGACATGGCGGCGGCAAGCCCGGTGGGCGGCGAGGCGGTGTTCGCTCTCTTTCGCGCCTATCGCGAGCTGGTCGACAACGCGCTCAATCTCGCCGAGGGGCTCGATGGCGCCAACCGGGTCGAGAGCGTTGCGGCACTCCGCCTCGCGAGCGAGGACGTGCAGGACTATATCCAGGCGCGCGACAATTATTTTCCCGACCTTGAAGAGGCCGCCGATCAGCTTTGGAGCGACGCCAAGTTCGACAAGGAGGCGCTCTACGAATCCCTGCGCGCCTATCTCGCCGACCGTCACGGCATCAAGGTGCGTGTCCTGCCGTTCGACGTGATGGAAGATACGCTCCGGCGTTACGACCGCCATGGCCGGCGCGTCATGCTGTCGGAGATTCTATCGCCCGAGGCGCGCTGCCATCAGCTCGCCTATCAGATCGCGCTTTTGGACCGCAGCGAGCTGTTCGACGAGGTCGTCGATGCCTCCGGCCTCGAGGGCGGTGAGACACGAAGGCTTCTGCGTATCGCCCTCGCCAATTACATGGCGGGCGCGGTGATGATGCCTTATGGCCGCTTTCACGAGGCGGTGAAGGCGCTGCGCTACGATATCGACCTGCTGGCGCGACGCTTCGGCGCGGATTACGAGCAGGTGTGCAACCGCCTCACCAGTCTGCAGCGGCCCGGCGACAAGGGCGTGCCGCTCTTCCTCGTGCGCATGGATTGTGCCGGCAATGTTTCGCGCCGGCTCAGCGCCAACGGATTCCACTTCGCCCGTTTCGGCGGACTTTGCCCGCGCTGGGGCGTGCACCGCGCCTTCCGCACGCCGGGCGAGACGCGCAGCGAGTTCGTCCAGATGCCCGACGGCTCGACCTTCTTCACCGTTGCCCGCCTGGTGGCTCGGCCGGGCGGCGGCCACCGCGTGCCAGCGCAGCAATTCGTCGTCGCCATCGGCTGCGAGGCGAGCCAGGCCGGGCAGATGGTCTATGCCGACGGCCGGCAGCCGGCGGACGCGGATTCGGCGCTCAAGATCGGCGTCAATTGCCGTCTCTGCGATCGGCTGGAATGCAACCGGCGCGCCTTTCCGCCGCTCAACCGCCGCCTGGTGATCGACGAGAACCATCTCGGCCTCGCGCCCTATTTCTTCACGTGAACCTTCACCTCGCCGCCGCCTCAGGCTTATGATGGGCCAGGTCCAATGAGGCGCGAATATAACGGGGAGAAATGTCATGGCTCAGAAATTGCTGCCGCCGCAACTCATCACCAAGGCCCGCATGCTCTATTTCTGCTGGGTGCCGGCCGATCCGTCGGCCGCGGCGGCGCTGCTGCCCGCCGGTCTTGCCCCGGCCCAGAACAAGGCCATTTATATCAATCAATATGTCGTCGACACCGAAGAGCAGACCTCCCATTTCGGCGCCTATTCGCTGACCTATATGGGCCTCGATCTCGACGGGCTCGATGTTGATGACGACACGCCCGGGCGGTACTGGACCCATTATTTCAATTCCAATCCCGGCATGCGCGCCTATGCCGCCGAGCGCGGCATCCCCGCCGAGGGCGGCAAGACAGAGCTTTCCATCGCGGACGGCGTGCTGACCGCCAATACCTGGGACGGCGACGGTACCCATCTGTTCCGCACCCGGGCCAGGGTGTCCGAGACCCTCGGCGAGCCGGCGCGCGGCCATCTGCGCTATATCATCCAGCCCGGCGGCGTGCTGGAGAGCGGGCGCTATGCCTATGTCGGCGATGTCGTCGAGGATTTCGAGATCCTCTCCTTCGAGTTTCTCGCTGCCGATCATCCGGTCAACGCGCTGCGCCCGGCGGATCCGCTCGAGATCACCTTCGGCTTCTATTCGCCAAGCTCGTCCTTCTGCTATCCTGGCGGCGTCGAGCCGCTATAGATCGGATCACGATCCGATCTATAGCAAATTCCAATCTAGCGGAGCGCCCCGCTGATTCCGGGGCAGATGATGCGCGTCTTGCGCTCGCACTCGCCGGTCAGTTCGTACTGGCGCTGCTGATAGGTCCAGGCGCGTACCGCTTCATAGGTGCTGTCGGTGTGTTCCAGCATGAAGTCCACCGCGTCGATCACCTGCTCGCGGCGCACGACGCCCTCGCCGGCATAGAGGGCGAGGCGGGTGGTCGAATTCAGGAACCAACTGCGCGGGTCGAGAAGGCCGTCAATGCCCATGCCGACCGCATCGCGCGCCGTTGTCGGGCCGAAGAAGGGCAGCACCAGATAGACGCCGTCGCCGACGCCCATGGCGTGCAGCGTCTGCCCGAAATCGGCTTCGTGGCGCTCCAGGCCGAGCTCGGCGGCGACGTCGAACAGGCCCAACACGCCGACCGTGCTGTTGATGACAAAGCGCGAGAACGTCGTCGCCGCGCGGTGGAAGCGCAGCTGCAACAGGTCGTTGGCGAAGATGATTGGTGACGAAAGATTGTCGAAGGCGCGGCCGATCGCATCGCGCGCCTCCTCGGGCGTGACGTAGCGGTAGGTTCGCGCCAATGGCTCGAAAAGGAGAAAGTCCAGCGCGCCGTTGGCGTAGAAGAATACCTTGTTGAGGCCTTCCAGCGGGTCGATGTTGGCATAACCGTCGATGCCGCCCTCTTTCGGCAGGATCGGCCAATTGTGCGGGCGTTCCTCGGGCGATGGCACACCGGGGATGGCTTGCACCCGCGCGTCGATGAACGACCGAGCGCGGGGCGCTTCGCGGGCGGGGGCGCGGCGCGGTGGAGTGGTTTCGGCGGGGCCGGGCAGGGCGCCGGCGAAGCCGGGAAACATCCCCGTTATGGTGGCGTCGAGGCTGGCGCGGTATTCCGGCGCCTGGCGGTGCGCCTCGCGCATGATCTCAGTGAACAATTCCGGGCTTTGCGTGATCGCTGCGACCACCGCCGTTTCCAACTGCCAGTTGGCGGTCCGCCGCCGGTCGTCGATGGTGTCGCCGAGCGCCGCCTCGTGCAGCCGGCCCCGTTCCGCCGCCTGGGCGATGCTCTCTGCAAGATGCGGCGGCAGGGACTGCGCCGCGGCGGCGAATGCCGGCACGAGGCAGAGCAGGGCCAGGGCGAGCCACGCCGCGATGCGCCTACCTGGCATTCGCGTTCCTCTCGAGCGCCAGGCAGAAGGTCTCTGGGTCAACATTGCCGCCGGAGGCGACCGCGACGACGGTCTTGCCCGCGGTCTCCAGGGCGCCGTTCAGCACCGCCGCCAGCGCCGCCGCCCCGCCGGGCTCGATGACCAATTTGAGATGGTGGAAAGCCGCCGCCATGGCGCCGAGTACGGCATCGTCATCCGCCGTCACGCCGGCCATGACGCGCCGCGAATTGATCGCGAAGGTGCGCTCGCCGGGTTGCTCCGGTAGGAGGGCGTCGCACAGCGTCGGCACGCTCATATCCGTGACCGGCACCCGCTTGCCCGCGGCGAAGGAGCGCGCATGGTCGTCATAAGCCGCGGGCTCGGCTGTATAGAGCGCGGCGGCCGGCAGCTCGGCGCTCAGCGCCAACGCGCAGCCGGCCATCAGCCCGCCGCCACCGGCCGGCACCACGACAATATGGGGATCGAGCCCGCGCACCCGGCATTCGGCGGCGATTTCCAGGCCCACCGTGCCCTGACCGGCCATGACGAAATGGTCCTCATAGGGACGCACCAGCGCCCAGCCCTTTTCCGCCGCGAGCGCCTCGGCGATCGCCACGCGGTCTTCCGTGGCCCGGTTATAGCTGATGATGTCGGCGCCCTCCTGCCGGGTGCCGGCCAGTTTTACCGCCGGCGCGTCCTCCGGCATGACGATGGTCGCCGGCGCGTCCAACATACGGGCCGCGGTGGCGACGGCGCGCGCATGATTGCCCGAGGAATAGGCGATCACGCCCTTGGCGCGCTGCTCCGGGGTGAGCTGGCTGATGCAATTATAGGCGCCGCGGAATTTGAACGCCCCGGTGCGCTGCAGCGGCTCGGCCTTGACCAGCAGGCGTCCGCCGATGCGCTCGCTGAGCCATGGCGATTCGAGGAGTGGCGTGCGCACCGCGATGCCGGCAAGCCGCTCGGCCGCGGCGCGCACATCGCCATAATTCGGCAGCGCCAAACTGTCGCGATGGGCCGGTTGGCTAATCGTTCGCGGCGACGTAGCCATGTGTGGTACCCCCCATCGCGGCCAAGCCTCCGAACGGCGCGCTGCATTTGTTGCCGGGCGGCTTCATTTCAGCCTGCGGATTATTCCGTTTCCTGAAGTTCCAACTGATCCCCGACCACCAGGATCCGCACCTGGACGGTAATGTCGTCGCCCGCGCCATTCTCGCCGGTATAGGTGAAGTCGAAGGTCTGGGATATCGCCATGGGCATGAGAAGCTGCCCTTCCTGCCTGAGGACGCCGCCCGGCTCTACCACATAGTTGACCGGCGCGGAGATGCAGCCGCCGCTGCTGTAACACACGCGGCCATGGCGCAATTTGGCGCCTTGTCCGTCATGATCGTGAAATTCCCGCGTATAGGTAAATTGGCCATGGCGGCCCGCTTCCTCCAACACGACGTCCGAGACCTGGATCGTAATGCCCTCTTCCGCCGCGCCCTCGGTCGCCGCCGGAACGGCGGCAAGCGGGGTCAAGAACAGCGAGGCGAACAGCAAAACAGCAAGCGATCGCGGCAATTGTCGTTTCGTACGCATGGTCATCACACCTTCACTAGCGCCCGGCAATGCAACTCCAACTCCCCGCCGCATAACCTACACTTCCACCGTCAACGCGCCAAGGGCCATGCCCGCCGCCCGCTGCGCGGTTTCGTTTCAGCAATGCGACGCCAAATCCGCCACCGCGATGACGATATCGGCGCTCGGCGTGGTGCAGCGGCTGGCGAGCACCCGGTCCGATACGCCGCGCGCCAAATCCCGTTCGAGACTGACGACGTGGACCTTGGCGCCCAATTGCCAGCGGTAAACTTGCAGTCCCTCCAGGACGCGTTGGACGTAATTTCGCGTTTCCGGAATCGTGATCAACTCGATCCAGTCGACCAGGTCGACGCCCGGATCGTGGCGCGGATCGCCATTGTCGCGCAGCCATCGGCGCACATTGCTCGGTCCGGCATTATATGCGGCGAGGGCTAGGATGTAGGAGCCTTCGAACTTATCGATCATCTCGGCGAGATATTTGCTGCCAAGCTTCACATTATAGGCGGGCTGGGAGAGCTTGTTTTTGGCGTAAGGCAGGCGCACCCAGCGCGACACGGTGCGCGCCGTGGCCGGCATGAGCTGCATCAGTCCGCGCGCCCCGGCATGGCTGGCGGCATCCTTGTCGAACAGGCTTTCCTGGCGCGTCAGCGCAAGCACGAGCGCGTGTTCGAGCTCGTCATTGGGATAGGCGAAGGGGATGTCGACGACGGGAAAAATCCTCTCGTTCGAGACATAGCCGTCGCGCGTCGCCTGCTTGGCGGAACGGATGGCGAGATCGTGGCGGCCGAGAGAATGGGCAAAATTGGCGATCAACGCGTAATCGGCCGGGCCTTTCGAAATCTCCACCAAGCGGCTGGAAAAGGTACCGGCGAGCCGGTCCTTGCCGAGGTAATCCAGAAGGCGAATGACGGCGAACATCTCATGCCCGGCGACGACCGGCGGGCGGCTTCCTTCGACGCCTCGCCTTTCCCGCGCGAACAGCAAGCTATCGCCGCCGGCGATACGCGCCGCGGCGAGTTGGCCGTAATAGGCGCCGGGATATTGCGCCGACAGCGAGAACCACAGCGCGGCGCCCTCCGGATCCTCCATCGCCTCGGCGGCGCGGCCGGCCCAATAGGCGGCGCGGGCGCGGCTGATGGGCATGAACACCGCATCATAAAGGCGGGTGAAATGACCGAACGCGGCTTCGTTTTCACCGAGGAATCTGAGCGCGATCCAGCCGGCCAGCCATTCGGCTTCGGCGAAGGTGGAACTGTCGATCTGTCCGTGCTCGCTGGCCAGGCGGTAGGCGTCGGTTACCATGCCCCGATTGAGCGTCTTGCGCGTCTGGATGGCGCGCTCGCGCCACCATAATTTCGGCCGGCCCAGATCTTCCGGCGCGTCGAGCAGGATTTCCCGGGCATCTTCGACGCGCCCCTTGAGGCGGCGCCAGCGCAGGCGCTCATACATCAGCCCGGCGGTCTCGATCAGCTCATCCGGCACCCGGTCAATGGCGGCATCCACGCCGCCGG
>MDTE01120663.1_pt1 | contig 10337 bp, 9 predicted proteins | sample 811231 | NCBI WGS metagenome assembly MDTE01 (sample SAMN05326651, study PRJNA326480) | marine metagenome | isolation source: seawater | place: Indian Ocean: Red Sea | collected 2010 | reverse complement strand
CGTCAAACGGTGCGCCGCCCCCGAGGGCGGCTTCGTCTACGACCCACTCCAGAGCAAGAAGGCCAATGCCGCAATGACGGGTACAGGCATTCTCGCACTCCAGCTTTGTGGCGAGTATCGCAGCAAAGAGGCTCTGCGAGGCGGCGACTGGCTGCTGAAGCACCCGGTAGAGTGGAAAACGCCGTTTGTCTACTATAGCCTCTACTACGCCACTCAAGCGATGTATCAACTTGGAGAGGCGCATTGGGAAGCCTGGCGAGAAATCTCCGAGACGCTCCTCCTGGAGAAGCAAAATCCCGACGGCAGCTGGTCTCTGCCACCGAACGTTCACGAACGCGAAGCGGGCTTCGCTTATACGACCGCGCTAGCGATCCTCGCGCTCACCGTCGAATACCGCTGCCTGCCGATCTACCAACGCTGAACACCGTCGGTTGAGAATCGATCGAGGGAGCGCGATAATGCACATTCCGAAGTTCGGAGCCGACGGTTGTGGGGTAGTGGCGACAGACGCAAATCGACCTGAATAACCAGCACAAAGGAATCACGATGGAACTCGAACGCATCGAACCCGAGCAGGCGAAGGCGCTTCTCGACACGGATGAGGGCTACGTCTATCTCGACGTACGATCGGTCGAGGAGTTCGCAGCGGGACACGTCCCGGGCGCAAAAAACATCCCCTGGGCGCACCGCAATCCAGATGGCCCTGGCATGCTTCCGAACCCCGAGTTCGTCGAGCAGGTCGAGCAAGAGTTTCCCAAAGATGCGAAACTCGTAGTCGCGTGTCTTCGCGGTGGGCGCTCCATGAAAGCTGCCCTAACGCTAATCGCAGACGGTTATACGAACGTCGTCGACATGCGGGGTGGCTACGACGGTGAGATCAACGCGTCCGGCGCAATCGTCTTCGACGGTTGGGCACGACGGGGCCTCCCGACCACAACGGAATAGCCGAAGTCTACACATCGACAGGACGGACGAGCTTCGCCACCGACCGCAGCAGCTTCGTATCCGCCTCGCTCTCTATGGCACGGAGAAAGCGTCGATGCAAGGGTGCTGTCGGGAGCAACTGGCCGTCATCGACGGCGAGATCACAGCCCGAGATTCGACCGATGACGACCTTCTCCGCCGTGACTTTGAAAGCTTCGCCTTTACACCAGCCATTCAGAGCTTGGATTCCAATCGTGCGAAATCCGCCTGATCAGCACCAAGCAAGAGCACTCGCACAAAAGCCTACGCCGTCAACGGCGATACGAGTGTTCGAGGTAGGAGTATCAAACGGTGGACATTACCGTTCGGGCTAAACCCTGCCTCGGCGGCGGACTACGAGAGTTCTTCCGGAGTGTTTCGGACAAAGGCTCTGCCTGAAACGCCCCTATAGGAACCCCGGCGACAAAAACGAGACGGAACGTTCCGCCGCGTCCTACGAGACAAACGGCCTTTGGCCGCGCTCGTCGACTCGTCTCCCAAATAGGAAACGAGGAAAGATCGCTGATCAAGCTGAGGCTACTGATTCGGGGGAGGAACCGAGTTCGAACCCCTGCAGCGCTGCAGAGCCCGCAATTTCACGATCCTCTCGGGAAATGCAGAGCCTCAGCCTGACGCGATCGGGTCAGCTTTACACCATGTCCTTCAAAGCCTTGAGCGGCTGAGCCTTGACGACATTGCGGGCGGGCTTGGCCTTGAAGACGGTCTCCTCACCCGTGAAGGGATTGATTCCCTTCCGTGCCTTGGTGGCCTTCTTCTGGATCACTTTGAACTTCACGAGCCCAGGGATCGTGAAAACCTTGGGTCCACGCTTGCCGAGATTCTTACCGATAACCTCACTCAGAACGCTGAAGACCTCTCCCACTTGCTTCTTGGTCAAGCCGGTCTGCTCAGCGATCGCGTTGTGGATCTCGGTCTTCGTCGGCGGTTTTCCAGCAGCCTTCGCCATGAATACACCTCTTTTCTTTGGCTACGGGTTAGCTACTCAATTCCCCCTTCCACAGGGAATTGCCTGTCGAATGTTGGCTACTATAAAGGCGTTTTATCGGCAATAGTCAAGCGTCGAGCACAGATTTCCCCTGTTTTTCAGGGATTTCTGCGCCTAAGCTTCTAAAAAGCCCGCATTTTCAGGTGTAACTCGAGGGTTTTCCGTGCCAGACGAGGCCTCGAAGGGACGATCATCATCCCTGTTGGTTCCGAAACTACGAGGCGGCGGACGAGATCTCTATGCGACTGGACAAAGCGCTACGTAGAGGACGTGAGGCGTGGCTAAATGGCGACCTAGCCACCGCGTGTCAACAGCTTCAGAAAGCCCGAGAGATGGCGCCAACAGCGCCTGAGGTGCTCTATCCCTTGGCACGCGTGTTGTCCGAAAACGGCGGCAAGGAACCAGCCCTGGAAGTGCTCGATGCGGCGTCTGGACACGCGCATCACTCCAGCGTCGGCACCGTACTGCACGCGCTCATACTTTACGACTACGGCGAGTTCGACGCTATGCGCGAGGCAATCTCTGCGCTTGGGACACGCAACGTACTCGTCGATACGCTTGAGGAGTTCGCCGCAGCCGAGCAATCCTATAGACCAGATCGATCGAGCCCATTAAAGGTCCTGACTCTCCACCGTGGCAGTCTGTGGGTGGGCGAGAGCGCCGGGCGTCTTCTCGCTCTTCTTGAAGAGCACCTGCACAAAGACGACCTCGAGCGGTGCGATCGATTCCATCATCGCATCTTCTGTCCTCCAGAGGACGTGTCAACTGGCGACGCTGACGCGACGTCGCCGAATGGAAAGGACGCGAGCGAAACGCGAGAGTCACTCCAGACCAAAGGATTTTCACACGACAAGGAGTGGTGGGATGCGCTGGAGCAAGCCTTCCGCCGCTGCGATCATGACTTGCTTGTCGAGCTCTATGAAAGGAAAGAGATCCCCGAAGAGTGGAAAGACGCGATCACTGGCGTCTTCTACGACTTTAGCCTTCTGGTCGCCGGAAAAGAGAAGAAGGCAAAAGCGTTCTTGGCAAAACTTCAGCAGGCACACGCGCCGAGTGCGTGGACTCACTTCCTTTCCGGTGTGGTCCACTCTCGGATGGGAGAGCGACGACAAGCGATCTACTCGTTCGTACGCGCCGCCCACCGAGCCGATATTGACATGCACTTCGTCGTGGAACAGCTCGCCGAAACACTTGGCGTCAAACTCAAGCTCGTCGACTGAAGCCCCGTGCGACGTTCGAGAAGGCGGCTCAGCCCTTGCCGAGACGTGCGTAGCCGAGGTTATCTAAGATCTCGTAGACGCCGTCAGCAATGAGCTTCACCTTGAGATCGCGGACCTGGTCGAGAACGGGTCCGAAGAAGACGTTCGCGTCGTCAGAAGGCTGATACCGGGGCACACACTGTTCGTCAAACCCGACGGGACGCCCCTTCTCGGGATCGTGGTGACGGCGAATCAACTCCGCACGCTCCAAGAGCGCCGACCCGACAGTCTGAGGAATGTAGCTCCAGGCATTCATTCCAACGACACCAAGGGCGCCCAACCGCTGCTGCTCTTCCGGTGCGAGGGTACGAATCGACGAAAACCCATGAACGATCAGCCGATGACCAACCCCACGCCGGTCGAGTTCTTCCAAGATATCCCACTGGACACCGACGGGCTTCGCGTGGATCGATTCGGTGCCGATATTGGGTACAACCAACTCGAACCCGGTAGACTCAAGGTACTGCTCGATCTGAGTCGGATCAGTGAACGCCGTGCCCTGTTCCCCAAGCCCTGCTGCGCCCACCTCCTCAAGGCAACCCTCGAGGACCTTGCGACTGCCGCTCTCCTCCAGAAATTCTCGATAAGCGATCGAGTTCTCGACGTTTTTTTCGAATGGCGAGTGCGTGTCGTCGAACATGACGCTGGAAAAAAATCGCAAAAAGTCTACGTCGCGTAGGAGTTCGTTCGGCGAGACCTTCCCTCCGGGGAGAGTGTGATGGCCGTGGTCGTAGTGGTGCGTTATGCACACCGAAGCGAAGTCGCTGTCGGCTGGGTCGGTGAGTACCTCCATGAAGTCCGTGGCCAGGCGGGCGTTTCGAAACAAACGGCGGTGGTACTCGCGAGTGTCCCCACCATTCGACGGTAGGACATGGTCTGCGGTGAGGTAACGCGGCAACTGCTGCATGATGTAGTGCCCAACCGTCACAAAGATGCCGATGGGCAACCTGGCAATGGAGTGATCAGCTGCGAATCGGGCTGCACCGCGAACGATCGCCTGAATCTGGTCCTGGTCGCTGTACCCGATGCGGGCCATCGTCAAATTGGAGGCCGCGCACAAGGAGTAGAGTTCCTGAGTCTGTTCGTAGTCTCTAACAAGGGGCATAGAAGAACACGCCTAAGGGGTTCGCGAAGTCGAGTACGATAACAAGGTCGGTGATTATCGACGAAAGCCACAAGGTCATCACTCGAAAAGGATCGGCCTGGCTGAGCGCGGTTGCCCATCGCACGAAGCCCCCGTAGAATCCTGTCTTTTTGTGCAAGATCCACCCCGACCGTTTCGATCTGAGGGCGTTCCCAAAGACTCCCGCATGGACACTGTGCGCTTTCTCTTGCCGTTCTGCCGGCCATACTCCAAGCAGTATTTCCTCGGCATCCTGCTGCAGCCGCTCTCGATCGCGAGCCTTTTGGCGATCCCCTATTTGACCGGTGAGGCTGTCGGCAAGCTTGAGATGGGCGCGGCACAAGAAATCTTGACCATCGTGTGGTGGATTCTAGGGTGCTCGGTCGTCCGCGGAATTTCCCTATTCGCAACGCGCTATCTTTTGATCACAGCATCACGCGCGGTCGAATTCGACCTCCGAAACTCTCTGTTCGGCCATCTACAGAGCCTCGATCAGCTCTTCTTCAAACGGTCTCACGCCGGCGACCTTATGGCACGAATGGCCTCGGACGTCGACCGAACGCGGCTGATCATAGGGCCGGTGATCATGTACTCCGTGAGCACAATCTGCATGCTCGTCTTCGCCATTCCGCTCATGCTCTCGCTGAGCTGGAAGCTCACCGTGCTCATCATGTTGCCACTCAGCCTACTGACATTGATCGTACGGTTCATCGGCCCGCGTGTACACACGCAGATGCTCAAGGCGCAAGAGACGTTGTCGAAGCTCAGCTCGCACTCCCAAGAAAACTTCGCCGGGGTCCGAGTCGTCAAATCGTTCGCGCAGGAAACAAGCGAAACCGAGCGCTTCTCTCGGTCGGCGCGGCGGTACGCCGATGAGAACCTCAAGGCAGCGATGTACTCCGCTTGGATGCACCCACTGATCGGCGGAGTCGGTGACCTCGGGCAGATCTTCATTATACTTGTCGGTGGGATCTTAATTCTGTATGGCCAGCTCGGCCTTCCAGAACTGATCAAATTCACCGGTTACCTCTTGGCGCTTCTTTGGCCCATGCTTTCAATCGGCTGGGTCGTCAATCAATACCAGCGCGGTGCCGCCAGCGTGCACCGCATCCGGGAGCTCCTCGACCAAAAACCACAGATCGCGTCCCCCCCCGAACCATCAAGTGCTCCCAGCGGGAAAATCCAGGGACACGTATCAATCCGCAAGCTGACGTTCAGCTACGGTCGAACGGAAGTTCTCCGGGACGTATCGATTGAAGTGCCGCTCGGACATACGATCGCGATCGTCGGACGCACGGGCTCCGGTAAATCGACCCTCGTCAGCCTCATCCCCCGAATCTATCCGGTTCCGGACGATACGGTCTTCGTCGACGGCGTCGACATCAACCGCTACCCGCTTTCCGAGCTCCGCCGCTCCATCGGCTTTGTTCCCCAGGAAAGCTTTCTCTTCTCGCGCTCGATTAGCAGAAACATCGCGTTTGCATCGGACGAGCTCGACCACGAGAAGATCCATTCAATCGCGGAATTGACTCGACTGGCAAACGACGTAGATCAGTTTCCGAAGGGTTACGAGGAAGTAGTCGGCGAGCGGGGCGTGACTCTCTCCGGGGGGCAGAGACAGCGCGCGGCTCTCGCACGCGCTTTGGCGATCGATCCGCGAATCCTGATTCTCGATGACGCACTGTCCGCAGTCGACACTCAAACCGAAGAAGAGATCCTCGCCGGTTTGAGGCGATTCACTGAAAATCTGACGACAATCATCGTCTCACACCGAATCTCAAGCATTCAGCACGCCGACCGCATCTACGTCATCGACGAAGGCGTAATCATCGAACAAGGCACACACGATGAGCTCGTGAGACACGACGGCATCTACGCGGAAATTCACCGTCTGCAGCTGATCTCCGACGAGTTGGAGAACATGTGACATGAGTGCCGCCGATGCTTTCCAAGAAGACGACATTCTGGGCAAGGCGTTCGATCGCCGCCTGCTCGGACGTTTACTGCGCTACGCCTGGCCGTATCGGGCGCGCATGTTGCTATCGCTCACGTTGATCTTGTTGGTCACCGGCCTCAGTGTCGTCGGGCCCTACATCGGCAAGCTGGCAATCGACGGGCCGCTCTCCTCAAGCTTGAAGTCGCTCCCGAAGGGAGGCGACGTCGACACCGATGCGATCAGAGAACTGTGCTGGCTCGGCGCGATCTTCGCCGTCGTGTCCGTCGCACTGATTGTTCTGCGATTCATTCAAACATATACGATGGCGCAGATAGGCCAGAAGGTCATGTACGACCTTCGCATGAACCTCTTCTCGCACTTGCAAAGCATGCCGCTCTCCTACTATGACCGCAACCCCGTGGGTCGTCTCGTCACACGGATCACGAGCGACATCGAGGCGCTTAACGAATTGCTCGCCAGCGGTGTGGTCACTTTCGTAGCCGACGTGATGGTTCTCGTCGGAATCGCGATCGCCCTACTTGCAATGAACGTCGAGCTCGCCTTGGTGACGCTCGCCGCCGTCCCGTTCTTACTACTCGCCACGTTCGTTTTCCGAAAAAAGGCGCGGGACTTCTACCGACAGCAGCGACAACACCTCTCGCACCTCAACGCATTCACGCAAGAGTCGATCCAAGGGATGAACATCCTGCAGGTGTTTCACCAGGAAGCGAATAACCAGTCGCGCTACGAGACGATCAACCGGCGCTATCTAACGGCGTTTCTCAACACCGTACGCGCCTACTCGATTTACTTTCCCACGATCGAAGTGCTCAGCAATATCGCGCTCGTAGCGATCATCTGGTTTGGCGGGCAATTGCTCGAAGAGGGCGAACTCACTTGGGGCGTGTTCTACTACTTCTGGATCTTCTTGGGCCGCTTCTTTCAGCCCATCCGTGATATGGCGGAACGCTACAACATTCTGCAGTCCGCGATGGCTGCGGCGGAAAGAGTCTTCGGAATTCTCGACACGCCGCCAGGGATGGAGGACCTGAAGACCGAATTCACCGAAAATTCTCAGCTGCGAGGTCGCGTTGAATTCGAGAACGTCTGGTTCGCGTACAACGAAGAAGAGTACGTTCTTCGCGGAATCAACTTCGTCGTCGAGCCTGGTGAAGTCGTCGCGATCGTGGGAGCCACAGGGAGTGGCAAGAGCACCATCATCAACCTCATGAGTCGACTCTACGACCCGCAACGGGGACGCATCACGATCGACGGAGTCAATGTGCGCGCGTATCAAAAGCAACAACTCCGCCACCGTATCGGAATCGTCCTCCAGGACGTATTTCTCTTTTCGCGCTCGGTAAAAGAAAACATCCGGCTCGGCGACACCGAGATCACAGATGAGCAGATCGAGAGCGCAGCCCGTCATGTGAACGCGGACCGCTTCATACAGCGTTTGGAAAATCGATACGAAGAGGTCCTCACTGAGCGAGGCGGATCGCTGTCGGTCGGAGAAAAGCAGTTGCTCGCGTTCGCGCGAGTACTCGCTCATGATCCCGACTTTCTGGTGTTGGACGAAGCGACCGCGCACGTGGATACAGAGACCGAGCGTCTGATCCAAGACGCCCTCGGAAAGTTGCTGGCCAACCGCACGTCGATCGTCATCGCTCACCGACTCTCAACAATTCGACGCGCAGACCGCATCGTCGTGCTTCACAAGGGAGAAATCCGTGAGATAGGGAGCCATCGCGAGCTTCTAAAGAACGCTGGAATTTACGCTCGCCTCCACGAGCTGCAGTACAAAGCTTGATCCGAAAGCAAAGGCATAATCGAAGAGACAAAGATGGAAGATAGAAACAAGACGCGACGAGACATTGAAGAGCTACTCCGTGGAGTCGGCCGCTATCAGCTCGAGGGATACCGAAACCTACAAACGTCTGACATCCGAGTCAAAGACGACACCGGATACGGGAAGAGCGTCGTCACCGAGTACGACGTCGAAAGCGAGCGTCGAGTGTACGACTTTGTCTCAGCGCGATTCCCGAATGATAGCTTTCTCGGAGAGGAGCATGGCAATGTCCGGGGCGACCCGAAGCGCTACTGGCTCCTCGACCCCATTGATGGCACGACGAACTTCACCCAGGGCGTCGCGTATTGGGGACCAACGCTCGCGCTTTGCGACGAGAAGGGCCCGCTCGAGGGATGGATTTACTTCCCTGCGCTCGACGAGATGTACCACGCACGCCGCGGCGAAGGTTCCACGCTCAACGACACGCCGATCTCCAGCTCGTCCGTCACGGAGTACTCGAAGCTGTGCAGCGTAACGACCACCTCAAGTTTCCACCGCCTCTACAATCTGACCGTACCCGCGAAACACAGGATCCTCGGGAGTCTGGTTGTCAATATGGCTTACCTGGCAACTGGAACGTTCTCAGCCTGCTTCTGCCAGGCACACGTATGGGACATCGCCGCGGGGCTACTCATCGCCAGCGAAGCGGGGGCAGTCGTCGAATGCCGCCCTGCGTGGGACACGCTGGACATTCCCGGTATGGATCCCGACAACGCGCCGAGCCTGACGATCTTCGGGAAGGCGAACGCGACGCTTCCCTCGTTGGAAGATTATATGGTGAAGATAGAGAGCAAGTAGCAGGTCTAACCGCAGTTGCGTTGAGGAGCACAGCACGCCCCCAACAAGCTTCCAGTAATGTGCTGAATACGAACCCCGGAAGTGGCACGGGACGCAAGCGGTCTGCTACAATAAAAGCGGAATGAGTGGCGAAGGCTTGGTGTGGGATTTACAGCAACTGCAATCGAAAACTCCGTCTTCTGTGGCCTCGTCAGTTCGGCGCCGAAACCCCGAAGCGGACGGGGTTTGCTGGGTCAGCCCATGGCCCGTAGAGCCCCCAAGCGAGACCACTACGGGAACTGCTGATCAACTGAGACACCCCGTCGTTTGATGGTTAAACGTTGAGAGACGTCGGTTTTCCCCTCTCGTCTCGTCCTGCCGCTTAGCGCTTCATCGCGTGTAAAACCCCAGGATTGAACGCCGGCACGGCTGGCGAGCCCCAAAGCAAAAGCATGCGTTCGCTGGAGCTCGTACTCAAGTTTTGAGCGCTTCCATACGAAGTCACTGAAAGAGAGCTGGCAACGATTGCCCCGTGATGAACAGAGCGGCAAAGGAACCTTGGGCTGCCCGTTGAGCGATCACGAGTTTTACTCGAACACACTTTTGAAGGCCTACTGGCCCTCCGAGCGACGCGCCATCATCCAACACTCCATGACGCTTTCCGAAGAGCTCCGCCGGCATGCAAGCCTACAGGAAGCGCTCGAAAGCTGGGAGTCAGGCGTTGCGCGCAACTGGCGTAAGAAGAAAATGAGCTGGGACACTGAGAAGCAAATCGCAGAAATCGAGCGTCACAAATGGTTTCTCAGCCAAAATGCAGGTCATGATGTCGGCTTCGAGAACGCGGCTGCGGACTGGGTGGCAAACTACGCAGCCAAGTGGCGCGTCTGGTGGGAAGAACAGCCGGAGTCAAGTCCTCGCTAACGATCGTGCAGGTAACGCGTTGGCCTTATGGGCTTTGACTCTGACCGCGCTTCTTTCAACGACGTTCGACGAAGCGTCGATTCGCAGAGGTCTCCGTGCCGCTCCTCCTCGTTCTGAGCAGGAAAACGCGACACCGAACCTCCGCGTTACGCACGTCGGAGACGGGAAATCCACTCCCAGCCCTCTACTCAAATCAGCACTCAAGCTCGCAAGCGCACGCGCCACGCCGGTCGCAGCCCCAAGCCTGAAAGACGCGCTCGGATCGACGGATGTCCTGGTACTCGATAGCACGTCAGCGCCCCATCTGAACGAGACGGCTGCCGAGCTCATCCCCATCCTCGACCGCGCGGTACGGAGCGGTCTCAGCCTCGTCATTCTCGAAGAGGCCGCCGCAGCGCTACCGGCAAATGAGGCCTACGCAGACCTTATCGGACGGCAACGAATCGGTCCAACAGCCAATCTTGGCAACAGCCCAACCAGCGCGTCCGTCTCGTTAGCGATCG
>MDTE01171467.1_pt1 | contig 10338 bp, 8 predicted proteins | sample 811231 | NCBI WGS metagenome assembly MDTE01 (sample SAMN05326651, study PRJNA326480) | marine metagenome | isolation source: seawater | place: Indian Ocean: Red Sea | collected 2010 | reverse complement strand
TGAAATTAAGACTTGCTAAAATTAGGTGAATTTTATGTACTGTCAAAAAATCTTTGGTAATTAATGGTTTTGAGGATATAAAAAAAATGCCTTTGATATTTTTTTTTTTTAAAATTCTGGCGACTAATAAGTGTTCTTTTAAGCCATCATCAAATGTTAATAATATTTTATTTTTTTTAACAAAAGAATTTTCTAAATTCTCAGATAATCTAAAAAATTCAAATTTCTTTTTAAAATAATTTATTTGTTTATTAAAATCTTTTATATGCAGAAAGTTAAGGTTCGGAGTTTCTTTATTAAACTTTCTTATATAATGATACATTACTATAGAAGTCATAACTAGTATTTCTCAATTATTGGAAACTTTTTGATTAGTTTATTTCTATTTTTTAAGTAATCTTTAATCATTCCGGAGTTTAAATTATAATAAGCTTTTTTCAAATTCGAAATTGTAAAATCTTTTCTTCTAAAATATTTACAATTTTTGTTTATTCTTTTCCTATAATATCTTATTTTTTTTGATAATATTATTTTTTTTAAAACTTTGGCTGTTTTTAAAATTACTTTATTTCCAATATCATGAATTTTGTCATTTTTTTTAATCTCAGGTCTTACCTGAGTTACTATATAGCCGTCATCAATTTTTTTTGAAATTTTCATTATAGTAGATCCTATAAAATGCAATTCTTTATAAACAAAAGGGAAAAAATTAGTTCCAGACCCTCTATAATATGGAGATAGTCCTAAATGAATATTAAAAGTTATATTTCCAAAATTTTTTATAAAATTATCTTTAAGTATGGAACATCCAAAGGTGATTATATAATCGGGATTATCAGATTTAATTTTTTTTATAAATTTATCTTGATTCACATAACCTTTTTTTAAATAAAATCGATGATATCTTTTCTTATATTTTTTGAAATATTTGATTTCAGAAATTTTTCTGTCATTAATATGTTTTTTAAAAATACTAAAAATTTTTAAATTTTTATTATCTGATAATTTTTCTATTTTTTCATGTACAGCATATAATAAATCTATATTTTTTTGTGAATTTAAATAATGACATAAAAACTTATGCCTAAGTTCATGACTGGTTATTAATATTACTCTTTTCAATTTGTCAAAGTTTATGTTGATATTTAATGTGTATTATTTAAATTACCATAGAATTATAATCTAAATTAAACTCAATGAAAAATATTAAAATTGGAAACAGAATAATTGGCGAAGACAAAGAACCACTTATAATTGCTGAAATAGGAATAAATCATAATGGATCATTAGATAAAGCTATCTATCTTGCTGATAAGGCTATTAAAGCAGGAGCTGAGGTTATTAAACATCAAACTCATATACCCGACGAAGAAATGTCTATAGAGGCCAAAAAAATCATTCCTCTAAATGCTAAAATTTCTATTTATGAATTAATTAAAAAAACCTCCTTAGGTGAAAAAGATGAATTTAAACTGATGAAATATATAAAAAGTAAAAAAAGAATTTTTATAAGTACACCTTTTTCAAAAGCTGCAGCGGACAGATTGGGTAAATTTAAAGTGCCAGCATTTAAAATTGGATCTGGAGAATGTAATAATTATAATTTTGTAAATTACCTAACAAAATTTAAAATCCCTATTATCATGAGCACAGGAATGAATACGATTAATAGTATTGAAAAATCAGTAAATATAATTTTAAAAAAAAAAATACCTTTAATACTTCTGCACTGTACAAACATTTATCCAACACCTGAAAAGTATATTAGATTAAATTGTATTACAGAAATTAAAAAAGCATTTCCAAACGTATTGGTTGGTTTGTCAGACCATTCAAAATCAATTTATCCTGGTATTGCATCTGTTGCACTTGGTGCATGCGTTATCGAAAAACATTTTGTTTTTGATAAAAAAAAAGATAGAGGTCCAGATGTTTCATCATCAATGGATTATAATGAACTTCAAAAACTTATAAAAGCCTCTAAAATTGTATTTAGATCTAGAGGTTCAGAAAAGAAGGCAGTGTCTAAAGAAAAATCTACAATAAAATTTGCTTTTTCCTCAGTTGTATCAAGTAAAATTATTAGAAAAGGTGAAAAATTGAGTATAAAAAATTTATGTTTAAAAAGACCTGGTAATGGTGACTTTGATGTAAAGAATCTTAAATTTCTTTATGGTAAAACTGCTAAAAGAGAAATTGCTCAAAATCACCAAATTAAGAAAATGGATTTAATCTGAAAAAAATAGTTTTTATAACCGGTACTAGAGCAGATTATGGAAAAATAAAATCTATAATACTAAAACTTCAAAAGAACTCAAAATTTAAAATTATGCTCTATGTAACTGGGATGCATAATTTAAGACAATACGGTTATACGTACAATGAAATATTTAAAGATAAAATTAAAAATATAGTATTGGTAAATAATCAAAAAAATATTAATAAAATGGACAAAATATTCTCAAGAACATCTCTCCAATTTAGTAATTTTTTAAAAAAAAATCAACCTGATCTTGTAATAGTTCATGGTGATAGAGTTGAGGCGCTAGCATGCTCTATAGTAGCATGTTTAAATAACATCAAAGTTGGACATATTGAAGGTGGTGAAATTACAGGAACTGTTGATGAAATGATCAGACATTCAATATCAAAAATTTCTAATATTCACTTTGTTACTAACAAATTTGCAAAAAAAAGACTTATTCAAATGGGTGAAAAAAAATCATCAGTCTTCATTATAGGTTCACCAGATGTTGATATTATTTTAAAAAAGAATTTACCAAATATATCACATGCCAAGAAAAGGTATAATATTACATATAAAGATTATGCAATTGGTATTTTACATCCCGTGACAACAGATCTAAAAAACCAAAAAAAAAACTCTGAAATTTTCACAAAATCATTAATGAAAAGTAAAAAAAATTATATCATAATTTATCCAAATAATGATGAAGGAAGCGACATAATATTAGAAAGCCTCAAAAGGCTCAAAAAGAATAAAAAATTTAAAATTTTTAAATCAATAAGATTTGAATTTTTTTTAACCTTAATAAAAAATTCAGATTTTATAATTGGTAATTCTAGCGCTGGTATAGTTGAGGCACCATATTATGGAACACCGTGCATAAATTTAGGAAGAAGACAAAATAAGAGAGCCAAAATAAAATCTGTAATTGATTGTGAATTTTCTGAAAATAAAATATTAAAATGCATTGATAAATATTCAAAAAAAAAAATTCAAAAAAATTAAATATTTTGGTTTAGGTGATAGTAATAAGAAATTTATAGATATTTTGTCAAATAATAAGGTTTTATGGAACAATATAAACCAAAAGTATTTTAAAGAAATTTAATTATAAGATGAAATTAGAGTTAGCAAAACTTAGACCAAATAATTTTAATTCTAAAATATTTCAGCAAAATAAAAAACTTGACATAAATGTAATTAAAAAAAATTTAGTCAGCCAGAGTTAAAAACCTTTTTTGCTTTTAAATAATCTTCATAAGTATTTATATCAACAACTTCATTTTTATTCATTATGTACCCATATGATTTTTTAAGGTTTATATATTCTTTTAAGAAATTTTTTTTTATTTTAAAAATAAAAAAAGCTCCATTTGGTAGTAAAATTTGGCCTAGAGATTGTCTAGGGGAAACAATAGTGTTTTTTTTGAATAAAGGCGATAAATTTTTTTTTTTTGATAAAATAAATGATTTAAAAATCTTTTCATTAAGATCATAATCTGGCTTATAACATGTGATAAGAGTATTTTTTTTTAATTTTTGGAAAATTTTTATAGATTTATCTATATGTTTATAATTCAAAAAAGGAGATGAGGGTTGAATATATACTAATAATGAATTTCGAGATTTTAAATATTGATTTTTATTTAAAAAGTCTTCAATAACTTCTTTTGAGCCTGATCTATCATTAGCAGCTTTTTTATTTCTTATATGAATTTTAACACTAGGAAACTTTTTTGCTTGATCTAATATATTTTTTGAGTCAGAGGATAAATATATTTCATTGATTAGTTTTGATGAAATCGCATTTTCTAAGGCTAATTGAACCAAAGTTTTATTATTTATTTTTAATAAGTTTTTATTTTTAATTCCTTTGGATCCACCTCTTGCTACTACTAGCGCAATTACTTTTTTTTTGTACATTTATTTTTTAACTATGATAGTTATAATTAAAATTAATAAAGTAATTAATGGTGAGCATTGCTTGTTTGAATAGGTGTCTTCTTTTTCGCCTCTAACTTAAATTTTTCTCTTTTTCTCTTTTTTTCTAGATAATTATCAAAACATTTTGTTCCATTATTCAAATTTGTCTTATCATCATTTTGTGAAAATCTGTCTGCATCTGATGTTGTAGAAGCTTCCCAATTTACCATTCCGTCTAATGTCTCATTTCCCTGTATCTGCATCACTTTTGATTTTACGTTATTGCCTTCTGTAATTTTTATCTCATTTCCTCTACTATGACGGAAACCTCTAAAGCTTGCATCTTTGTTTATATACAAATGATCAATTTGTTTTAAAGTACTATCTCTCTGTTTGTCATAATAATTTTTCATCAATTCAGAATTTGCCCAACGCAAACATTCATAATATTCCTCATCTGACAGCTCTGTAAAATTACAGCATATTAAATCTGAATTAAGGTGTTTTCTCTCATAAAAATCTTCAGCTGGATTCTCTTTGTCTAATAAACCCATTTTTATTGCATCATAGTAAAGAGGTGAGCCTGGATATGGGGTCACGGGTCTTATGGTTCTTTTTTGAGCAAAGTCGTCATACTTAATTAAAAAGTCAACTGCCTTTTTAATTGTCTCTTTATTGTCTCCCTTATTCCCAAAAATAAAATTTAGTCCAGGGCTTATACCAACTTTTAAAGTGTCTTCTATACCTTGTATTATCATTTCTGGTCTTAAACCTTTTTTCATATTATTTAAAACTTTTTGGTCCATGCTTTCAATTCCATAATTAATAAAAACACATCCAGCATCTTTCATAAGTTGTAGCAATTCTTCTGAACAGTAATTTAATCTTCCATTACAACTCCATTTTATAGGTAATTTTCTTTTAAGAAATGCTAAACATACTGCCTCTGTATGTTCCACTGATGACATAAGCAAATCATCTTGAAAAGATATATAGTTTATTCCGTAATTTTTATAGAGCTTTTCGACTTCATCAAGTAAATTTTCTGGTGTTCTCACTCTATAACCTGGGTCCATTCTATAACAAAATGTACATTTGAATGAGCAACCCCTGGCTGACATCATCGGCATTACAAAATCTGTAGGTTTTGAATTTGGCATTCTTAACATTCTGTAATATTCCATTGGAAATATTTCATAAGGAATCGGTGGTAAAGCATTAAGATCATGAACTAAGGGGGCTCTTGGAGTAGTTTGAAGCTTTCCATTTTCCAGCCATGCTATCCCGGGAACATCTCTTAGGGTTGTCTTATTTTCTATAGCGTCCATTAATTTTGGAATAGTAATTTCACCTTCTCCTAAACCAACAACATCGCATCCTGATTTTTTTAAAAAAAATTCTGGCTCTGGAGTAGGACCATAACCACCCATAATATAAAAAGGTCGATTTTTTGAATTATTTAATGCTTTAGACAAATTTTTCATTTTTTGATATTGATAATAACCACCTATTAAACTCAAGATAGCAACATCAAATTTATTTTCATTAAGATATGTTGTTAGATAGTCATCTGGCCAATGGTGCATATCTTGATTCCAGATAGAAACATGATGACCGTCTCTCTTAAGCACTGCACTTAAAGCTCCAACTCCCATTGGGAAAGTATGATCGTACGATCCGTTATCGTAAACAATGAATAAAATTTTAAGAGACATAATTAATTTATATAAATTTTACTTTCTTGGTCATACTATAAAAAAAATCTTTATTAGCAACATCTTTTTTAATGTGAAGTTTATTTGAAGTATTCACTATTCCGTAATTTAAAGGAACATAACATCTTATATCTTTATAAATCATACTACAAAAGAATGGTATTGAAGACATGTCTGAAAAAACTTTTTTAATTTTAAAAAGACATACTATTAGCTCTGCAGGAAGTTTTTCTAAAAAATCATCTTCAAGATGAGAATATTTTATTTTTTGTTTTTTAAAAAATTTTTTCATTTCATTTAAACATTTTTCTGTTTGTGGGGAACGCCATGATGGATGGTTTTTAATTAATAAACATTCATTTTTTTTATTAATAATTGATGAAATTTTTATTAATAAACTTTCAAAATCTTTTTTGTCTTTAGATACAATTAATGAAGAAACATTGAAAAAAACATACTTATAATTTTTTTTTTTTTTAATTTTTTTTCTAGCTTCAATAAAAGCTGACATTTTTGAAATTATACTTAAAGCATTCAATATATTTATTTTGCTTCTTACTAAATTAAAATTTAAAAATATTTTTTTTTTAATGTTTTTTGAAAGAATCCCAATATAAGATTCGTATTGAATTGGGTAAAAATTTATGAAACCAAATTTATATAAAAACTTTAAAATTAAGTTATGAATTTTATGTTTAATTTTTGGAGAATATATTATTCCATCTCTTAAATTTCCATACCCGTGTTCTGTAAAATAGAATAATGGTTTATCTTTTAATATATCAAATAATGCAGCTTCAAAATTATCACCACCACAATATACTTTCGAAATTACAGTATTATCTTTAAGAATTTTTAAATTTTTTAAATTTTTTAAATTTTTTTTAATAGAATTCGATTTTGCAAGAGTTCTTAAAATAAGACTTTTTGAGGAGAAAAAAAAATTTTTTTTTATTTTAATACTGCTATCAAAATTCACATAACAAATATCATCAAAATAATCTTTTAAAAGATCTCTAAAGAAATCAATTATTTTTCTGTTAGTGCGATTTTTATATTCATTATGATTGATTTTATTTATTATTAAAGTTCTCTTAACATTTTTTATTTTTTTCTTTTGAGTTAATGCCATCAAAATAATTAAACACATGAAAGATCTGGGATAGTATATTTCCTGATACTTTTTTTTTTTCATTTTTAAAATTATTTAAAATCTTCTAAATAATAAAAATTTCTCTTCAAATTATAAAAAAAAATTACACAAATTTCTGTTTTATGAAAAGGCATTACGGTAATTGACTAAATAGTATTTTTATAATAAAAATCTAACATACTGAAAGTTGGTGGGAAATCAACGTGAAATTCGATGGCTGTACCTGCAACCGTAAAGTCGGAGCGCCACCCAGTAAAGACCGCTGTTGAATGAAGGCCAGGAAAAGTCTAGTTCTGCAATGAAAAATTGACATCGGCATAATTAACTAAATTATTATTAATTAACATTAATAATATTAAAAAAGGATATGCCAATGATTTTGAGAATATATTTAATTTTAACTATTTTAATTTTATCCTGCAAGATTAGTATTGCCGAGGATATACCTATTATTGTAATTACAGCAAGTAAAAAACCACAGTCTTTGTCAACTGTTGGAACGTCAGTAACAATTTTGGATGAAAAGTTTTTTAATGAAACAAATGAATATTTTTTAGGAGATGCTTTAGCTTCTCAAAATACTAGTTCTAATTTTTTTCAAAGCGGCGGTCATGGTACAGCTTCCGCAATTCAGTTAAGGGGTATGCCGAAAAGATATTCTACCGTTTATATCGATGGTGTTAAAATGTCAGATCCATCAAGTGTATCAAATGATTTTGATTTTAATAACATATTAACTAGTCAAGTTTCAAGAGTCGAGATACTAAAAGGAAATCAAAGTTCAATATACGGTAGCGGTGCTATTGGTGGAACCATACATATCACTACAAAGAGAGGTAAGCCTGGTTTTCATAAAAATATAAGTTATATTTCAGGTTCTCATGATACACATAACTTGTCAGCTGCTCTTTTAGGTGGAAATGACAAATCAAATTATTACATAGGTCTTCAAAGATTTCAAACTGATGGAATTTCTCAAATGACGCATAACAGCGAAAAGGATAGATACAGAAATAATGGATTAGTAGCTAGTTTTAATAATAAATTATCAAATAAATTAGAATTCAAAAGTAATGCAAGAGTTTCTGAAACTTACTTACAATACGATGCAGTATGTTTGACTGATGGTTTGTTTGGTTGTTCGTCAACTCGGGATCATAGTGAAGAGGCGGATGCTGTTGAAGCATCTACAAATTTAAGCTTAATACATAAATCATCTGAAAAATTTGTAAATAAATTTACCTTAGCCAATACTTATATAAAAAGAATTTATGCTGGTACTCCTGGTAGTAAAAATACTCTACAAGATAATTATTATGGAGACAGATATTCAATGCTTTACCAAGGAAATTATAATTTTAATTTGGATAACAGTATTGTGTTTGGGTATGAAAGAGAAGATGACCAGATGGGATTTAATAAAGATGCGACTGGAAGAATAGATGCGAATGCCTATGTGAAATCTCAATATTTTGATTTTCAAAGCAGAATAACAAATAATCTATATGGTACTTTTGGCGCAAGATTTGACGATCATTCTCTTGCAGGGAACGGGTCAAATGAAGACTCTCATAGGGCAACTATAGCTTATGTGTTCGACGATAAACTTACCAAATTGAAATCATCATATGGAACAGGTTATAGATTCCCCTCATTATATGAATTATTTTTTGTGTGGAATTCAAGAAATAATTGTAATTTTGGTGGGGCAAATTGTAAATCAGTAAGTTTTAAAACAGCAGAGAATAGCCGTAGTTATGACTTTGGAATTGAAAAATCCTTAAGTTCAAATTTATATATAGATCTGACATATTTTAATATTGAATACACGGATGCCCTAGAAGGATGGCTAGGAAATACTGGCGCAGGATCTGGGTCAACCACACAAAACTCTCCAAGTAAAACTAAATCTCAAGGATTAGAGTTTATTTCAAAATTCAAATTAAATGAAATGTTTAATTTTAATTTTAATTATACTTATACTCAAACTTATGATGGCGCTGAGTATGATAATCCAGATAATTCAAATCAAGCTGGTTCTCAAATGGTAAGAGTTCCAAGAAATATAGTAAATTTGGTCACAAATATTAAAATTCCAAAGTATAAGAATTTAGATGTCAGTTTAATATCCAAATGGTCTGACGAAGCAAGAGACTATGGAAATGGTAACCTTAATAGAAATGGAAAATCATTTAACGATGGTGAGCTTGATAGTTATTTTGTTAACGATCTATCAGTTAAATATAATTACTTGAACAGCTATAATCTTTTTTTAAATATAACTAACATTTTAGACAAAAAATACGAAACTGCTTTAGATTATTCTCAGATGGATAGAAGTTTTAATTTTGGCATAAAAAAAGTATATTAAAATTTATTTCTTATATTATTAAATCAGCTTGTATAAAAGTATGTAAAATGGATCCTGAAAATAAATTTTGTAAAGGATGTGGTCGAACAATTAATCAGATATTAAATTGACAATTTTATACAGATAAAGATAAAAAAATAATAATTATAAATATTAAAGAAAAATAAAAAATTTCAAATGTATAATTGATATATTTGACGTTCATTTGATTTAGAATAAACAACTTGTAAAAATATCATTAATTTATTATTGTTTTGTAATGAATTATTTGAAAATTTCTTTAGGAATTTTTCTTGCTTTAGCTGCTAGTAGATTTGTTCCACACCCTCCAAACTTTACCAGTTTGATAGCTTTAAGTTTTTATGTGCCAGCTCTTCTCGGAAGAAAGTATTTGCCTGCTTTAGTATTAAGTTTTATTTTAACAGATCTTTTTATTGGTTTTCACTCAACGATATTATTTACTTGGGGAAGTATTATTTTAATTGGCCTGATATCTAAATATTTAAAAAACAATATTCTAATTAGATTATTTGGTGCATTATCAGGTGCCTTTATATTTTTTCTTATAACTAATTTTGGAGTTTGGAGTTTGGGGGGTTATGGTTATACCTTAGAAGGTATAATTCTTTGTTATACTCTGGCATTGCCTTTTTTTGCACAAACAGTAACAGCAACTCTAATATTTTCCTTTATAATTGAATCGATTTATAAATATTCTGAGTCAAAAGGTTTTTTAAGCAAAATCAAAATTTAATAAAAAAATCTTCTTAAAGAAAAATGAAATTATAAAACTTTTGGTTCGTCTAAAAATATTAAACAATAATAATATAAATTAAAAATTTTTTTCAGTGCATAAATCAAGCCAATTGAGCTATTAGTACTGGTCAGCTACATGCGTTACCGCACTTCCACACCCAGCCTATCAACG
>MDTE01079961.1_pt1 | contig 10338 bp, 12 predicted proteins | sample 811231 | NCBI WGS metagenome assembly MDTE01 (sample SAMN05326651, study PRJNA326480) | marine metagenome | isolation source: seawater | place: Indian Ocean: Red Sea | collected 2010 | reverse complement strand
TTTTTTATAAATGCAAAGCTTAAATATTTATCTAGTAATGAAATCATATTATAAAATAATTTAAACAATTGTTGGATTATATTTTATTCAATTTGTAAACTATATAGTTATGGTTCTCTTTAACGCTGTCCGGGAGGCAGGTAAGAGTTCGATTAGATAAAAGCTCCCTTTGGAGCTTTTTTTTTGAGGTGCTTTTATGACAAGTAGCTTACTTAATGCTGAAGAATTTTCAAATGCAATCAAGCGTTTATCCCATGAAATTATAGAAGGAAATCGAAATATTGATTCTCTTGCTTTAATTGGTATTAGATCAAGAGGTGATATTATTGCAGATAGGGTAAGGAAAAATATTACTGAGATATCAGGTGAGCAGCTTGATATTGGCTATATTGATGTAACATTTCATCGTGATGATTTTAAAACTAATTTAGGGACCCCTAAGGTTGGGCCATCGGAAATAATGTTTTCTGTAGATAAAAAAAATATTATTCTTATTGATGATGTCTTATATACAGGTAGGACAATTCGAGCTGCAATGGATGAAATTTTTACTTTTGGAAGGCCTGAATCGATAAAGCTTCTTGCTTTTGTTGATAGAGGGCACAGAGAGCTCCCGATTAAAGCTGATTATGTTGGGAAAAATTATCCAACTGCAGATAATGAGCAGGTGTATGTTCACTTAAATGAAGTTGATGGCTCTGATGCTGTTGTAATTAAAAAGGAAGGCTTATAATGTCATCATTATCTACAAAACATTTTATAGGCTTAGAATATGCCACATCGGGTGATATGAATAAAATTATAGATACAGCTTATAGTTTTAGAGAGGTCCTTGAGCGTCCGATAAAAAAGGTCCCCTCATTAAATGGGAAAAATATTTTGAATTTATTTTTTGAAAATTCAACAAGAACAAAAATTTCTTTTGAACTTGCAGAAAAAAGATTGTCTGCGGATGTAACCAATTTTTCAGCAGGTTCTTCTAGCCTTAATAAGGGAGAAACTTTTAGAGACACTGTTCAGAATATACAGTCTATGAAAATAGATTGTGTAGTTATGAGACATCCTATTCCAGGCTCTTGCCGGAATCTTATAAAGTTTGTTGATTCTATAGTTGTGAATGCTGGAGATGGAACACATGAACACCCTACTCAGGGAATGCTAGATATGATGAGTCTACATGAAAAATTTGGAAAGTTAGATGGTATTAATGTTGCAATTGTTGGAGATATCTTACATAGTAGAGTTGCTCTTTCAAATATATATGGTTTAATAAAAATGGGAGCTAATGTTACTCTATGTGGTCCTCCTCATTTAATTCCTGTTGGTATAGAAGAGCTTGGTGTTGATATCAGTTATAATATAGATGATGTTATAGAATGGGCTGATGCACTTAATATTCTTAGAATTCAAAGAGAGCGAATGGGGATAGGACTTATCCCTTCAGTTAGAGAGTATAGACATTTGTTTGGTATAACTAGAGAGAGAATGGAAAATCATAAAAAAGAAATTGTAATTATGCACCCTGGTCCAATGAATAGAGGTGTAGAAATTGATAGTGCTGTAGCTGATAGTGATCAAGCAATTATCCTTGATCAGGTTTTAAATGGTGTTGCGGTGAGAATGAGTATTCTATTTTTATTACTTTCAGGAGAAAATTTAAGTGATTAAGAAAAATAAGATATTAAATGGTAATTGGGCTTTAACTGGAGCAAGGATATATGATCCTTTTAAGAAAAAATATTTAAAGGGCGATATCCTTTTAAAAGATGGAAAATTTGATTCTATTACAGATAAAAAAATTCCAGAAAAAATAAATAGAATTGATTGTAATGGTAAAATAATCACTCATGCATTTACTGATATTCATGTACATTTAAGAGAGCCTGGGAGAGAAGATAAAGAAACAATAGAAACAGGTTGCTTATCTGCTATGGCAGGTGGATTTACTACAATCTGTTCTATGCCTAATACAGACCCCCCTATTGATAGTCCGGAATCTATAAGATTTGTAAAAGATAAATCAAATCATTTACCTGTTAATGTATTGCCTATTGGGGCTATTACTAAAGGCCAGGAGGGCAAAGAGCTTGCAGAGATAGGGCAAATGGTTAACGAAGGTGCTGTTGCTATTTCTGATGATGGTATACCATTGAAAGATAGTAGATTAATGCGCTTTGCACTTGAATACTCTAAAATGTTTGATATCCCAGTTATAAATCATGCGGAGGATGTCTTTTTTAAAGAAAATACAATTATGAATGAGGGAAAATCTTCAACCGTGCTTGGTCTTACCGGTAACCCCGATATATCAGAATCAATTATGGTTTCTAGAGATCTTCTTATTGCTGACTACGTGAATGGCAGAATTCATATTCCCCATGTCTCATCTAAAAAATCTTTAGAAATTATTAAAAAATATAAGAAAAAGGGTATTAGGGTAACAGCAGAGACAACTCCTCATCATATTTTTTTCAATGACTCAAGTTTGTTAAGTTATAATTCTAATTTAAAAGTTGCCCCTCCTATTAAAGGTGAATCTGATAGAATAGCTTTGATTAAAGGAATAAAGGATGGAACTATTGATTGTATTGCATCAGATCATGCACCTCATACCCTTGAAGATAAAGAGCATGATATATGTCATGCAGAATGTGGTATGATAGGATTAGAGACTTCTTTTTCAGCTTCATATACAGCATTATCTAGAAAGGGATTGGGTATTGAGGAAATAATTCCTCTTTTTGTAAATGGGCCAATGGATATCATAAATAGGTCAAACACTTTTTTAACGAAGGGGGAGTCTGTTGAGTTGGTTGTGATTTCTGAAAAAGAAAAATGGACTGTTGGAGAAAATGATATTTTTTCAAAGTCATCTAACAGTGCATTCCTTGGTGAAGAATTGGTCTCTAGAATTGAATTGACAATTTCTGATAACAATTGTTTTGGCTTTATTGACAATATTATTGAAAAAAAATAATTTCCTCTTATAAACTATAATACTTGACTCGTTAGTAAACATCTTCCTAAATTTCTCGGCTTTGGGTAAATACAAATAAAGAGTTCTAATATAAAATGAAAACAAATTCGATTAAAGCAAGTGAAATAACTAGAGATTGGTATCTTATTGATGCTGAAGGAAAAACATTAGGTCGTTTGGCCAGCAATATTGCTCAGGTGATAAGAGGTAAGAAAAAACCTTTTTTTACACCACATATGGATATGGGAGATTTTGTTGTGGTCGTTAATGCTGAAAAAGTATCTGTTACTGGTAGTAAAGAAACAGATAAAAAATATTTTAGGCATTCTGGGTATCCTGGAGGCGAAAAAGAAACTCCTCTTAAAGATATGAGAGAAAAATATCCTGAAAGAATTATTACAAATGCTGTTAGGGGAATGTTGCCAAAGAATAAATTAGGAAGGAAGCTTTTGAAGCACCTTAAAGTGTATAAGGGGGGAGATCATCCTCATGCTGCTCAGAAACTCACTTCTCTAGATGTATAAGGAGAGTTCGTGATTAAAAAGAAAACAGAAGTCTGGTCTGCAATTGGAAGAAGAAAATCTTCAGTGGCAAGAGTAAGATTGTATAATGGAAAAGGTGAGATAACTGTTAATAAAAGACCTGTTGAGGAATATTTTGGAAGAGATACTTTGAAGATGGTTATGAAACAACCTTTTGAGGCATTAGACTTATTAAATAAGTATGATGTAGAGGTTAGAGTGCATGGTGGTGGCCTTACCGGTCAGGCTGGAGCTATTAGATTAGGTTTAGCGAGAAGCATTGAAAAAATCAATCCTGATTTCCGGAAAACTCTAAAAGAAAAAAGTATGCTTACCAGAGACTCCAGAGAGGTGGAGAGAAAGAAAGCTGGACAGCCTGGTGCGAGAAAGAAATTTCAATTTTCAAAACGTTAATATTTTAAAGGATTTTTGTATATGCAAAATAATGAAGTCAATGTTCAAAGTTTATTAGATGTAGGAGCTCATTTTGGTCATCCTACTAGTAAGTGGAATCCCAATTATGCTAATTTCATAGCAACTAAGAAAAATGGAATTCATATAATAGACTTACATAAAACTGAACAACATATTTCAAAAGCAGTTAAAGAGCTGCAAAGTATTACTAGAAAAGGTGGTTCTGTTCTTTTTGTGGGTACTAAAAAGCAGGCTAAGTCTGTTGTTCAGGAAGCTGCTGATAAATGTGGAATGTATTATATTGTTGAGCGTTGGTTGGGAGGAACTCTTACAAATTTCATGACGATTAAAAAGAGTATTAAAAGACTTCTTCTTTTAGAAAAGGAATCATCTGATATATATCAAAATATTACAAAAAAAGAGCATGGTATGCTTCAAAGAGAAAAAGTAAAACTTTCAGATTTACATCGTGGAATAAAGGATATGAAACATCTTCCTAGAGCTCTTTTTGTAGTAGATGGTATTTCTGAATCTATTGCAATATCAGAAGCACGAAATTTAAATATACCAACTTTTGGTATAATTGATTCGAATACAGATCCAAATATTGTTGATTTTCCAATTCCTGCAAATGATGACTCAGTCAAATGCATTAATCTTATCGTTAATCATATTGCAGATGCTATAAATGATATTCATGCCAAAAAAAATAGTTCTAATGAAGTAGTAGAAAATAAAGAAAAAGAGCCAGAGAAAAATAGTGCTGCAGATTCTTCTACTGTAGAAAAAGATACTTCTGAAAAAGAAAAAAAATAACGAAATAAATAGGAAATTATTTTATGATTACTGCCAATGTAGTTAAGGAGTTGAGACAGATTTCAGGTGCTGGGATGATGGATTGCAAAAAAGCACTTCAAGAAGCTAATGGTGACACAGAAAAGGCAATGGTTATTCTTAGAAAGAATGGAATTGCAAAAGCAGAAAAAAAAGCAGGAAGAGCTGCTTCTGAGGGCTCAATAATTCCATATATCCACCCAGGTAGCAAGCTTGGTGTTTTACTCGAGATTAATTGTGAAACTGATTTTGTGGCAAGGACTGAGGGTTTCCAAGAGTTTTGTAAGGATGTAGCAATGCATATTGCTGCTGCCTGTCCTTTGGCAGTTAGAAAAGAAGAGTTGGCTCCAGAATTAGTAGAGAAAGAAAAAGAGATTTATAGAGAACAATCTGAAAAAAGCGGTAAGCCTGCTGAGATTGTTGAAAAAATGGTTGAGGGGAGATTAAATAAGTTTTATCAAGAGAGTGTTTTGATGGAGCAAAATTTTGTAAAAAATCCTGACTTGACTATTAAGGATTTGTTAACTGAGACAATAGCTACCCTTGGCGAGAATGTTTCGATTGCTAGATTCGTTCGCTTTCAATTAGGAGAGATGAACCCTAGCACAGATGAACAGTCAGATAACGAATAATTAATCATGGATAAAATAAATTATAAAAGAATTCTCCTTAAAATTAGTGGAGAGTTGCTTTCTGGTACTCAAGAATTTGGTTTAAGCCCAATGGCTCTTGAAGAGCTTGCAAAAAAAATAAAAGATGTTCATTCTAGAGGTATAGAAATTGGTATTGTTATTGGTGGTGGAAATATTTTTAGAGGAATGTCTGTCGCAGCAAAAGGGATGGATAGAGTAGCTGGTGATTATCTTGGAATGATGGCTACTGTAATGAATTCTGTAGGGTTACAATCAGCTCTTGAAAAATTAGATTGTGATACACGAGTTATGTCTGCACTTAATATAAGCCAGCTTGCAGAGCCCTATATTAGAAGAAGAGCAACTAGACATCTTGAGAAAGGTAGAATTGTTATTATGGCTGGAGGTACTGGGAATCCTTATTTTACTACTGATACCGCAGCTGTTTTAAGGGCTATAGAAATTAATGCAGATATTGTAATGAAAGGTACAAAGGTAGATGGTGTCTATGATAAAGATCCAGTAAAAAATTCAGATGCAGTTCGGTATGAAACTCTTAAATATAAAGATGTCGTAGAAAAAGAGTTGGCTGTAATGGACCTAACTGCAGTGACTTTGTGCAAGGAAAACTCTTTGCCAATATTAGTTTTTGATTTAAAGATTGATGATTCAATTATAAAAGTATTAGATGATAGGAGTCATTCGACAATTATATCTTAATGAGGAGAACTCTATATGTTAGATGAATTATTTGATAGTTTAAAAGTAAAGATGACAAAGGTGATTGATCATTATTTAAAAGAGATGACAACAATAAGAACAGGTAGAGCATCTACATCTTTACTTGATTCAATTAAAGTTGATTATTATGGCACGTTATCTCCAATTAATAATATTGCCCATGTCTCTACTCCAGATTCACAGAATATTTTGGTTCAGCCATTTGACCCCTCATCATTAGAAGCAATAGAAAAGGCTATCATATCTTCAGATATTGGCCTTAATCCAAATAATGATGGAAATATGATTCGATTAACAATTCCTGCACTTACAGATGAAAGGCGTGGTGAGCTAGTTAAGCTTGTTCATAAATACATTGAAGATGGAAGAATTGCAATTCGAAATATTCGTAGAGAAGGTAATGATACTCTTAAAAAGAATCAAAAGGAACATCATATTTCAGATGATGACCTTAAAAAAGAATTAGATAATGTTCAGGAAATGACGGATGAGTATATTGCAAAGCTAAATGAAATGCAAAACAACAAAGAACAGGAAATATTAAATTAGTCTAACTTTTAGAGATAGCTTTCAATCTCTTTTTTTGCTCTTACAAGATCCAATCTATCAATCTGAAGTATACTTGCAATTTGTTTTATGGTATGTCTTTCCATAAAGTGTAGGTCCTTATCTGCATAGGCTACTTCAAAAATACAACAAATTAAATCCACTCTATCTGAATAGCTGAAACTATCAACGAGGGTTGAAGCGATAGAGTATGTGTCGTAGCTTTTTTCAAGCTTGGTCTTTGCTGCTTCTATTAATTCAGCTGCTTCTTCACTTGTAATACTAAAGAAGTCAGTGAGTATCTCGTTAATGGCATCTAGTTCTCCATCTTCTAAAATCTCGTCTGCCATTGCGACACTCATCATTAAACATGTAGATGAAAGTTGTATTTCATATGAATCAGTCATTACTAAATTTACAGAGAATAACTTTATAATATGTTTAATTTAAACATATATTTATTAAGTAAAGCAATAAAGGCAAAAACTTGAAAATAATAACAGTAAATAAAGATGGTTTGGGTGATGTTATCGGTCTTAAACCTGGCGATAGATTACTTAAAATCAACAACAAGAAAGTTCGAGATGAAATTGACTATCGTTTTCGGATATGTGAAGAAAATATTGATTTAGAGCTTCAGATTGATGGAAAAAGACAAGTCATTACTGTAGAAAAAGAGTATGATGATGATCTTGGCGTTGATTTTGAAGAGTTCACGATAAGAAGCTGTGCAAACGATTGTGTCTTTTGCTTTGTTGATCAGAATCCTGCGGGTATGAGGAAAGGAATGTATTTTAGGGATGGAGATTTTAGGCTTAGCTATCTGCATGGACATTATGTTACAATGACGAATATGGGCCAGGAAGAGCTTGATAGAATTGTTAAGCAAAGGTTGTCCCCTCTTTATATTTCTGTGCATGCGACTGATGTTGAACTTCGAAAAAGACTTTTATTGTATGGCAAGGATGATAATCTATTAGATAAAATAAAGTTTTTAACAGATAATGGTATTGAGCTTCATGCTCAGATAGTTTTAATGCCTGGAATTAATGATGGTGCAAATATGCTAAAAACTATTGATGATTTGCATGGTTACTACCCAGGTATGAATTCTTTAACGATTGTTCCTGTCGGATTAACAAAGCATAGAGAGGGGCTTATGAAAATTGATTCTGTATCTCCGGAATATGCAAAAATACTTTTAGGACAGGTAGAATCATTAAATCAAAAATTTAGAACAGATGCTAAACGACCATTTATATTTTTCTCAGATGAATGGTATATACTTGCTGAGGAACAACTTCCAAGCCCTGATTTTTATAAGCCTTTAGATCTTATTGAGAATGGTGTCGGTCAGGTACCAGCATTCTTGGATGATTTTGAAAAGAATAAAGATAAATTGCCTAAGTCATTTTCAGTCCCTACTGAATTTTCTATTGTTACAGGTACCTTGATGGAAGGCATTTTTAAAGAAAAAATAATGCCAACATTAAATTCAATTAAAAACCTTAAAGTTAATTTATATCCTATTGTAAATGATTTTTATGGTGATATGGTAACAGTTACTGGATTGTTGTCAGGTAAGGATATTATAAATCAGCTTAAGGGAAAACAGTTAGGTCAGGCTGTTTGGACTAGCTATCGTGTACTGAATGATGAAGGCACTCTTACACTTGATGATATGACATTAGAACAGATTTCAAGTGAGTTAGGTATTCCGTTTAATGTGTCGGAGGATAGTGTTTATGAAATTTTTAAAAGAGGAATAAATGGCTAGTCATACCATTGCAATTTTAGGTAGGCCTAATGTTGGCAAGTCTACTCTTTTTAATAGATTAGTTGGAGAGAGAAAGGCTATTGTATCCCCAATTGAAGGGGTTACTCGAGATCGAATATACAGCCCTTTTGAATGGTCCGGAAGAGAGATGAAGGTTATTGATACCGGAGGATTTTTACCCAATACAGATGATGTGATGAACCGTCATATACAAGAGCAGGCCCGAATCGCTACAACTGAGGCTGACTTAATATTATTTATGGTCGATGGAAGAGATGAAATTACATCTAGCGACAGAATCCTTTGTGATATGGTGCAACGCTCACAGAAGCCTAGTGTTTTAGTTGTGAATAAAATTGATTCATCTAATAATAAATATCTGATTAATAATTTTTTTGAGTTAGGTCTTGGAGAACCATTCCCAGTATCAGCCCAGAGTGGTAGTGGGGTGGGGGATCTTTTGGATTTATTAGTTTCTATGCTAGATAGCAATGTCCCATTACAATCAGATATTGAAACAGATATGAATTTAGCTATTGTAGGAATGCCTAATGTAGGCAAATCATCTCTTATGAATGGTCTTTTGAAAGAGGAGAAGGCAATTGTGACAGATATTGCAGGAACCACAAGAGACTCTGTTGATTCTTATATAAAATATTTTGGTAAAACTGTAAGGATAATTGATACTGCAGGACTTAGGAAGAGATCAAAGGTTGATGAGGATATAGAGTTCTACAGCTCTGTCCGGACACAGAGAGTTATAGAGGACTGTGATGTCGCTGCTGTTGTTATTGATGGTGCAAAAGGATTTGGAAAGCAGGACAAGGATATTGTTAGAAATATAATTGACAATGGTAAGGGTATGGTACTTGTTATAAATAAGTGGGATTTAATAGAAAAAGATAATGAGACAATGAAGAATATGTCTGAGGATATTGAGTATAGCTATACATCTACGGCTCATTATCCTAAGTTATTTATATCTGTAAAAAACAATCTCAGGTTAACAAAGGTACTTGATGAGTCAATACGAATACATAATAGATATGTATCTAAGACTGCAACATCTCTTCTTAATGAGATATTAAAGGATATTGTTGGTAAGTATCCTCCGCCAGCTGTTAAAGGAAAACATCTGAAAATAAAATATGCGACACAAATCAGACACTCCCCACCCTTATTTGCAATATTTATGAATCATCCTCACCTTGTACCTATAAGCTACAAGAGATATATGGAAAATCAACTTAGAGATAAATTAGATTTATCAGGTGTACCTATAAAAATTTCTTTTAGACAAAAATGATTATAAGATTTTTGTCTATACTTCTTTTTTTATGTTCTAATCTAGCAGGGTTGTTTGCAAATCGATGTTTGGATGATAATACTCAATTCAGAGAAAGACCTGATCTTGATTATTCTCAGGAATGTGTAAATACATCTGGAACAGTAGATTTTATGATTCACTATGACACACTTGGTAGCTTTGCTATTGATGAACAAGATATAGATGAGAATGGGATTCCTGATTATATTGATCTTATTTGTCAAGGAGCTGATTCTGTAAAGAAAGTACTTAATATTGAGATGGGATACTTGGAGGAGTATGATGATACGGATGATATTTATGATATTTATATAGATATTGATAATGATGGAAGTTCTAGTTTATGGGGGCAGCATGTCTCAGATGGGATTGGAAGCTATATCAGGATAAGAGATTCCTATGAGGGGATGTCTGAGCGATGCAGCAGTGAAAAGGATAAGGTGTGGCTTACTATCGCACACGAGTTTTTCCATGCCATTCAAAAAAGATATAATTCCAATGCTCAATCTTACTTTAAGGAAATGACTTCAATGTGGTTTGAGGCTGTATTTGTTCCTAGCTGCTATGAT
>MDTE01137248.1_pt1 | contig 10339 bp, 13 predicted proteins | sample 811231 | NCBI WGS metagenome assembly MDTE01 (sample SAMN05326651, study PRJNA326480) | marine metagenome | isolation source: seawater | place: Indian Ocean: Red Sea | collected 2010 | reverse complement strand
TTTTATGCAGGCGGCGGCTTATGCACTAGCACATAATGAAGTATATGGTACAAACATACAAAAAGGCGTTATTTTTATGGTAACACACGATAATCAGTACCAGCAATTTGTTGTATCAGGTGAAGAATTTAAAACATTTACAAATGAGTGGCTTGATAAGGTTGAAACTTATTACAAAATGAATAAATAGTATTATATTGGAGTACTAACGTGGCAACAACATATACTAGAATTAAAAATAGACGTGGTTTAAGAGCAGATTTACCTCAGCCTTTAGCTGATGGCGAAATTGGTTTAGCAACAGATACGAGAGAAGTTTACATAGGTGCTGGTACACAAGACTTATTAAATTCTGATGTACAAGTTACACCTTTCTTAAATGCTCAGCAAGTTATTAAAGGCGATTTAACAAACGTAGATTCTGCAACTACTAATAATGGATTATTATTTTTTAATTTAACAGGTACACAAACATTTTCAGGTGACGGTAGTAATATTAATTCTTACACGTTAAGTGGTGCAAATGTTTCACTTCCAACAGGAAAAACAGCAATAGGTGGAAGTTATGCATCAGAAGATTTTGTTGTAACAAAATATGTAAATGGAAATCCAACAACGTTAGCACACACAGATTATTCGATTGTTAATAGTGGTGGTAATTATCAAATACAATTTGTTACGGCACCTGAAGCTGGTTCAAAAATTTGTGTAGTTAAATGGACTGAATCACAAACACGTGAACACGCAAGAGCAAGAGCAAGTTGGGAAGCAAGTAATCCAGCAGTATCGAGTTATAATAAGTGGCAAGAAAATGATTTAGCAAATAACCAAGTATGGATAGATGTTACTACAGGTACAGGTATGGTACAGTTTGTAACAGCAGGAGAAAAAACAGCATTAGAAACTGCAAACGCAAATGATAGTATTAACACAATTAATCAACCAGCAACATATAGTTTCTTAGGTGAAAATTCAGCACTAGGTCATGTTGCAAGAACTATTGATATTGATTCTGATTTAAAAATTGATTTAGATACTCCACAACAAGCATATAACGTAACAAGATTTATTAATAAAAAACGTGGACAAGTTTCAAGAGTTGCAAATAATATTCAAATTTATACTGAAGCAAGTTATCCACAATATCAAACAAATCAATATGTTTCGTTTATGAGAACATCTACATTGGCCGCAAGTAGTAATGGAACAGTTTTAGAATATACAACAACTGAGGCCAACATATACAAAATTGATTATAGTTTAAAATATAATAATGAGTTTAGAGCAGGAACTATTTTAATTGCTACAGATGGATCTGCGGCAACTATAAATGATAATTTCGTAGAAACCGGCGACACTTCTGCGGTGTCCTTTGCGGCGGCAATTAGTAGCGGAAAATTGCAATGGAACTGGGCAAACAGTCATGGCAGTAACGTCGCGAACTTATCATATAAAATAGAACGTTGGTTACAGTCGTAACTAGTAGTTGTATTTTTTTAACAGATTTTTTCTGTTAAATCCAATTTAACTATTGCTTTTATGATTAAAGTGATAGTATAATTATAATTGTTACAAATGATAGGTTAATAAGAACAATGAACGTACAGAATTCTAAAAAAGAAATATACATCGTAAAAAGAAACGGACAAAGAGAACCGTTAGATATTAATAAAGTTCACAAAATGACAGAAGCCGCTTGTCAAGGCTTAACAGGAGTTTCTCCATCTTTAGTTGAAATGAATTCCGGATTACAATTTAGTGATGGAATGACAACTGGTGAAATTCAAGAAATATTAATTAGGTCAGCAAATGATTTAATTGCATTAGAGACTCCAAATTATCAATATGTTGCATCAAGACTATTGTTGTTTACTATTAGAAAAGAAGTATTTGGTAAACATATAGATGGTAATTATCAAATTCCATTACAGTTTTTAGTTGGAAGAAATGTCGAAAAAGGTTTATATGATCCTGATATTATGAAATGGTATAATGATGACGAATTTAAAAGATTAGATTCTTATATTAAACATAATAGAGATTATGATTTTACATACGCAGGTTTAAGACAAATAGTTGACAAATATCTTGTACAAGATAGATCTACAGAAAAAGTTTTTGAAACACCACAATATATGTATATGTTAATTGCGGCAACTTTGTTTCATGATTATCCAAAAGAAACTAGATTATCATATGTAAAAAGATATTATGATGCAATTTCTACTTTTAAAATTAATATACCTACACCAGTAATGGCAGGTGTACGTACACCATTAAGACAGTATGCTTCATGTGTACTTGTTGATGTAGATGATACATTAGATTCTATCTTTGCAAGTGATATGGCAATAGGTAGGTATGTTGCACAAAGAGCCGGCATTGGTATTAATGCAGGTAGAATACGTGGAATAAATTCACGTATTAGGGGCGGCGAAGTAGCACATACAGGTGTTGTCCCATTTCTTAAAAAGTTTGAAGCTACTGTGAGATGCTGTACACAAAATGGTGTACGTGGAGGTAGTGCTACTGTCCATTTCCCTATTTGGCACCAAGAGATTGAAGACATTTTAGTTTTAAAAAATAACAAAGGTACAGAAGATAATAGAGTACGTAAACTTGATTATTCAATACAAATGTCAAAAATATTTTATGAAAGATTTATTAAAGGTGGAGATATTACTTTATTTTCACCTCATGATGCTCCAGGTTTATATGATGCTTTTGGCACACCAAAATTTGATAAGTTATATAAAAAATATGAGCAAGATGAAACAATACCTAAAAAAACTATACAAGCAAGAACATTAATTGGTGACGTATTAAAAGAACGTGCAGAAACTGGTCGTATATATATTATGAATATAGACCATGTAAATGAGCATAGTTCTTTTTTAGATAAAGTTAATATGTCAAATTTATGCCAAGAAATTACTTTACCTACAGATCCTATTCAACATATTGATGGGAGAGGAGAAATTGCATTGTGTATTCTTTCTGCGGTTAATGTTGGAACATTAAAAGATACAGCAGAATTAGAACATTTATGCGATTTGGCAGTAAGAGCATTAGACGAAATTATTGAACACCAAGGATATCCTGTTAAGTCTGCAGAAACAAGTACTAAAGCTAGAAGAAGTTTAGGTATTGGTTACATTGGACTTGCACATTATTTGGCCCGTAATAAAGTAAAATATGATGATAAGAAAGCATGGAAGTTAGTAAATGAACTAACTGAAGCATTTCAATATTACTTACTAAAGTCGTCAAACACATTAGCAAAAGAAAAAGGTGCTTGTGATTATTTCAAAAAAACAAAATATTCAAAAGGTATTATGCCTATTGATACTTACAAGAAAGATATCGATGAACTTGTAGGTGAAAAATTAAAATTAAATTGGAAAAAATTAAGAGAAAGTATTGTAAAAGATGGATTGAGACATTCTACTTTATCAGCACAAATGCCAAGTGAAAGTTCTTCTGTAGTAGGTAATGCTACTAATGGAATTGAGCCTCCAAGAGCTTATTTGTCAGTTAAAAAAAGTAAAAAAGGTCCACTAAAACAAATAGTTCCACAATATAAAACATTAAAAGAATTTTATACGTTACTTTGGGATATGCCATCTAATGAAGGGTATATTAACATAACTGGAATAATGCAAAAGTATTTTGATCAAGCAATATCAGGTAACTGGAGTTATAATCCTACACATTATGAAAATAATGAAGTTCCTATGAGTGTATTAACAAAAGATTTTTTAACAACATATAAGGTAGGTTGGAAAACAAGTTATTATCAAAATACATATGACTTTAAAGGTGAAGAGCCAAATATAACTGACAATGAAAATATGTTAACGATTGATGAGGCACTAACACAGAATCAACAACAACAAGATGAGGAAGATTGTGATGCTTGTCATATATAACTTGACATTACAATTTATGAGTGTATAATAAAATTATGGTAAAAACAGTCTTTAATACAGAACAAATCGACTTCACTAAACAACCTATGTTTTTTGGTGCAGATCAAAATGTACAACGATATGATGTTTTTAAATATCCACAGTTTGATAAATTAAATCAAACTATGCTTGGATATTTTTGGAGACCTGAAGAAGTTAGTTTGCAAAAAGATAGATCAGACTATGCAACTTTTAGACCAGAACAAAAGCATATATTTACGGCCAATTTAAAATATCAAACACTATTAGATAGTGTACAAGGTAGAGGACCAAGTTTAATGTTCTTACCTTATGTATCTAATCCAGAATTAGAAGGTTGTATTGTTACTTGGGATTTCTTTGAAGCAATTCATTCAAGAAGTTATACACATATTATGAAAAATGTTTATCCTGATCCAAGTGAAGTATTTGATACTATTGTTAATGATAAAGAAATACTAAAACGTGCTATAAGTGTTACAAAGAACTATGATTCTTTTGGAGATGCGGCCGCAAATTATTTTGTAAAAGGTAAAGGTGATTTGTTAGATGTTAAAAGAAAATTATATCTAGCAATGGTAAATGTTAATATATTAGAAGGTTTAAGATTTTATGTTTCATTTGCTTGTACGTTTGCTTTTGGCGAACTTAAACTTATGGAAGGTTCAGCAAAAATTATTTCATTAATTGCTAGAGACGAAGCAACACATTTAAATTTAACTACTCATGTAATTAAGAATTGGCATAAAGGTGATGACTCTGATATGTTAAAAATTATTAAAGATACTAAAAAAGAAGTAGTTGAAATGTTTAAAGAAGCGGTTAATGAAGAAAAAGCATGGGCAGATCACTTAATGAAAGATGGATCTATAATTGGTTTAAACTCTAGACTTTTAGGAGATTACATTGAATGGATAGCAAATAAAAGATTGAAAGCTATTGGCTTTGATCCAATTTATGATATTCCTTCAAGTGCAAACCCATTACCATGGACGCAACATTGGTTATCAAGCTCTGGGTTACAAGTTGCTCCACAAGAAACTGAAGTTGAAAGTTATATTATTGGCGGACTAAAGCAAGATGTAGATGATAAAACTTTTGAAGACTTTAAACTATAATAAGAAAGAAAACAATGTTAAAACAAAAACTAAACAAAGATGAAGTTGTAGTATTTAGAACAGTTGGTAGTGATGAAGTTATTGCTACTATGATTGAAGAAACTGATACTGCTTACCGTGTTAGCAAACCTTTGGCTTTAGCAATGACGGCAAAAGGTGTTGGTATGACGCAATATATAATAATGGCTGACAAAGATAGTGAGTTTGAATTTCAAAAAAATACAATAATTACAGTAGGAAAAGCAAATTCGCAAGCCAAAGAAGCATACGCACAAAGCATATCTAATATTGTACAACCACCAAAACAGTCAATAATTACCTAATCTAAAAGAAATAAATACTACTATAAAGGATTAATAATATGCCATTAGTAGCAAGAATAGGTGACGCAGATACAAACCACCCGCCGTGTTCGGCAGGGCAATGTGCGACAGGATCGCCAAATGTATTTGCAAATAATATACCAGTACATAGAGTAGGTGACACAAATACACCTCATGGATATATACTTTGTATTCCACACGTTACACAATTAGCAACAGGATCGCCAAATGTATTTGTAAACAATATACAATGTGGTAGATTAGGAGATCAATATACTTGTGGAATTTTAGTTAATGCAGGGTCGCCTAACGTAGTGGCAAATGGATAAGGAAAAATAATATGGCAACAGTTTTACCAGGTGATAGTTCAAGTTTATTTTCAAATTTTGATGGTACTGCAATATCACAAAGTCTAGGAGATATCGCAAAAGAAAGTTTAAACAATGGATATTTTGACACTAAAGATACAACAGACTTATATGGAAATTCAATAAAAACTCAAACAGCTTGGAAAAATCCAAACTATGATACTGAAGCGGCAATAAAAGATAAATTTTATAATGGTAATGGTGTTGGTTGGAATGGAATGAACAGTTTACCAAATGGTTGGGATAATCCAAATTTTAGTGAAAGAGCTACTGTTCCTGAACTTGGGCGTCCAATGAACGATGCTGAAATAGATCAATTAAAGCAAGTTGACGGAATATTAAATGACTTTCATAGACACGGAAATATACAAAGTGGTGTTGAACAAAATGATTGGGGACAAAATAACTTTTTTAAAATGATTGGTAAGCATAAATCATTTCATTTACCTAGTGGACAATTACCAAAACCAGTAGGACAAATGTTGTCGATAGGTCAAGGACTTAATGCATTAAACACGTCATTAGGGGCGGCATCGGCAGTTGGCACAGGACCTTGTAAATTTATTGATTCACTATTTGGTGCAATATCTAGAGGTGGTGCTATACTTTCTAAAATTTTAGGTTTTCTTAGTAGTGCATTAGGATTATTAAATCTTATATCTGGTATAATTGGTTTTATTACACAATTAGCAAATATGATTTTAGCAGATTTGGCGGCGTTAGCAGGAGCAATTACAAGAATAACAAATGCCGCAATAGCTGGATTGTTAGATGGATTAATGAGTGATCCTTGTTTGAAACATTTAATTATGGCTGGAATCGCAGGTGTAGGATTACTACAAACTATTAAGAAGTTCACCTAATTAAAATGGAGAGGTGGCTGAGCGGTTGAAAGCACCGGTCTTGAAAACCGGCAAAGGGGCAACTCTTTCGTGAGTTCGAATCTCACCCTCTCCGCCATTAAATAAATTATTATGATAGATTTTTTTAACAATTATATTAATTACTTGCGTACTAACAATGCTAGTGATTTTAAAATTAAACAATGTATATGTGTTGGAGATTATTTTTATAAATTTTATGCAGGTAAAGATTTACGTATTTTTTTAGAAGAACAAGATCCACATCGTCTTATTAAAGCTATTAATAAATGTGGTAATGGTCTAGTAATTGATTACAAAGTTTGGGAAGATCTTGGAGCAGTATACTTAAAATGTAAAAAAGTGACTTATCATTATAAATTAAATCAAAAAGAATTAATTAACAAATTTAATACTTTTGATGAATATTTAATTTATTGTTTGGAAAATATTATCAAAGTTAGTAAAGAGATTTATCCAAGTCATTTTAATGATTTTGGCGGCGGAAATGTAGCAGTACAAGAAGATTTAAGTTGGATTGTAGTTGATTTAGATGATATGTTTGAAATAATGGAAGTATGTAAAAAAGATTGGATAAATCATATTTCATATAGGTTAACTGCAAATTTGGATATGTCTATTAATAGAGATTTTGATAATGTGTATGCAAAAGAGTTTATTTTAGATTATTTTAAAAGCAACATTCACTTATTAGATTTTCTTCCTGATTAATATTTTCATTGCTAAATACCATAAAATGTAGTATTATCTATTATGACTTACGTAGTAAAAGAAGAATGTATTAAGTGTAAGCATACAGATTGCGTTGAAGTATGCCCCGTAGATTGTTTTTATGAAGGCGAAAATTTTTTAGCAATTAACCCAGATGAGTGTATTGACTGTGGAGTATGCGAACCAGAATGTCCAGTTGAAGCTATTGTGGCAGATACTGATCCAAATATACCAAAAGATGAAATGTCATATTGGATAGAGCTAAATACAAAGTATGCAAGCCAATGGCCAAATATAACAAAAAAGAAAGATGCATTACCAGAAGCAGAAAAATACGCACCAACTAATATGCCAGATCAAAAATCTAAAAAAGAACTTCTATCTGAAAAGCCAGGGCAAGGAGACGATTAATGAATAAGAAAAAAACACCTGCTGAAAAAGCCTTTGAAAAAAAGAAAGCTGAAAAGTTAGAAGAGTTAGATAATCAAAATAAAAAAGAAGTTAAAAATGAAGGAACACCATTACGTCCAGAAATGATGCAAACAATTAATGTTGATATAGAAAAATTAAGAAATTACCATGTGTTTATTGCAACACCTTGTTATGGTGGTCAGATAGGTGAGCCTTATTTAAAAGCAATGACACAATTATCAATTTTGTTTAAGCATCATAATTTAAATTTTACATTGGCAACAATTGCAAACGAAAGTTTAGTAACAAGAGGTCGTAATACATTGGTAGCAATGTTTTTAGAAAATCCAATGTATACTCATTTGATGTTTATAGATGCAGACATTGGTTTTAATCCTAACGACATAGTTAAATTATTACATAGAGATAAAGAAGTTGTTACTGGAGCATATCCTAAAAAATCAATTAATTGGCCAGCAATTCATCAAATGGCAGGAACATATGAAGCAGATAAGTCTTGGGATTTAGCAAAGCATCAAGCCCAGTATGTTATTAATGTTAAAAAGCAACATAGAGAACAAGAAGAAATTCCAATTATTGAAGGGTTAATTCCAGTTTTAGATTCAGGAACAGGATTTATGATGATTAAAAGATCATGCATTGATAAGTTAATAGAAAAATTTCCTGAAACAAAATATAATAATGATCTTAATACTGATCCTAAATATAATCCTTATTTCTATGCGATATTTGATACAATGATTGACCCTGAATCAAAAAGATATCTATCAGAAGATTATACATTTTGCAGACGTTGGCAATCAATTGGTGGAGAAATATGGATGGATCCGTCAATTGATTTAGATCATTATGGAAATTACTCGTTTCAGGGTAATATTAGCGAACAATTCACATTGATTAAAAAAGACAAGTAATTGACTTTTGGTACAAAATATAGTATTATTAAGTAATGAGTCTACTTGAAAAAATAAAAAGTTTATTTCCAACAGCAACATTACCTAATGATGTAAAAAGTGTTGGAGATACTATGCTTCACAATAATTTTTTACAACTTGTGGAACACGTTGAGCTTGTTGTTGCACAAATTTATAAAATGACAACAGATACAACGTATAGAAGTCGCAATGACGGGCTTAAAGGACTTGATTGGTTAAAGGCACAAAACGTAAAAGATGTAAAATATCAAGCGGCATTAGATGAAATTAGAATTCTATATACATGGTGGACTGATTTAAGGGTTAAAAGAAGTAATCCGTGGAAAGGAATTGACCAATCATTTGGTGATTTTAAAGACGAATGGCTAAATACTACAGAAGACAAAAACGTTGAGTTTAAAAGTTTCATGGATCAATGTCGTCATGCTGAAAAAATACAAGAAGTTTATGGCATTGAAGATACTAAAATGTTAGTAAGGTTAATAAACATTAGGAAATACTTGTAATTATGTCAGAAGATAATAAAAATAACAATTCTAAAACTTTTAATTTAACATATCAAGAAATCGTAGACGCATTTGCACAATATCTGTATGATAAGGGCTTACTTGGCAATGAAGAATCTGAAGGATCTTTAGTATTTGAGCTTACCGAAAAGCAAGGTGCTAAAATTATAGTTACACCTCAAGAAAAAAATGATGAAGTTGACTATACAATTGAACATTTAGATGTTAACCAAGAAAAAGAAGGAGATGAGTAATGGTAAATCATGAATTAGAGAGATTAAAGGACGAACACGCAAGATTACATATTGCAGTTGAAAAAATGTCAGCTGAAGAAAATACTGATGAAGTCAGACTTGCAGTTATGAAAAAAAGAAAACTTTGGATTAAAGACAAAATTGTGCAGATCGAAAGACAAGATCAAGTAGCAGTTAACTAAAATAATAAATCATGTACGAATACAGATGTAAAATACTAAGAATAGTGGACGGAGATACCGTAGACGTTGATGTAGATCTAGGATTTGGTACATGGATGCATAAAGAACATGTTAGATTATTAGGAATAGATACTCCAGAATCAAGAACACGTGATAAAGAAGAAAAGAAATTTGGAATATTATCAAAAAATTATTTAAAAGCCCACTATCCTGTGGGATCATCAGCAGTATTAAGAACTCATAAAGACAAAACAGGAAAATTTGGTCGTATATTGGGAGAGTTTATATATGATAAAACCACGATTAATCAGAAAATGGTTGACGAAGGTTATGCAGTAGTGTACAATGGACAAAGTAAAGATGATATACAAAAAATGCATTTAACCAATCGTAAACGACTGATTAAAGAAGGTAAACTATAAATATAGAAAACTATATACTTAATACAATGAATATAAAAGACTTAAATAGATACAGAAATATAGGTATTATTGCACACGTTGATGCTGGTAAAACAACTACAACAGAAAGAATATTATACTATACTGGGAAATCACACAAAATTGGTGAAGTTCATGATGGAGCCGCGACAACGGACTACATGGAACAAGAACAAGAACGTGGTATAACAATTACATCAGCGGCAACTACAGTTTTTTGGAACGATCACAGAATTAACATT
>MDTE01181029.1_pt1 | contig 10340 bp, 9 predicted proteins | sample 811231 | NCBI WGS metagenome assembly MDTE01 (sample SAMN05326651, study PRJNA326480) | marine metagenome | isolation source: seawater | place: Indian Ocean: Red Sea | collected 2010 | reverse complement strand
TTTCAAACAAATTTCAATTTTAGATATCTGTATAGCAAGTGGTAAGCCCACATAACCTAATCCAACTACAGCGATTTTGCATTTAGTTGTATCAGGAAAATTCATGATTTTAAAAATATGGATCCAATCCTATAGGTTTTATAATATTTTTTTGAATTTATTATTATTTATAAATGATATCAAAATTTACTTCCCTTAATAATAAAAAATTAACATTCATACCCGGAGATATAATAATCAAATGAAAAGAAAAGGTATCGTTCTTGCTGGTGGGAATGGCACAAGGCTATATCCATTAACTAAAGCAATTAATAAACAGCTTTTGCCAGTCTTTGATAAGCCAATGATATATTACCCTATAAGTACATTAATGTTGCTAGATATAAGAGATATTCTTCTGATTTCTCGTCCACAAGATTTAGAAACTTATAAAACATTGCTGGGCAATGGGCAGCAATGGGGTATAAGTATCAGTTACTCAATTCAAGAATCTCCAAATGGTTTAGCAGAATCATTTGTTATTGGGAAAGATTTTCTAAAAACTGATCCAAGTGTTTTAATTCTTGGAGATAACATATTTTATGGAGACGGGTTTTCAAGTAAATTAAAGGATATAAACTGTTCAAAAATAGGTTCTCATATATTAGGTTATCCTGTTAAAAATCCTAATAGATATGGAGTTATAGAATTCAATAAAGAGGGCAAAGTAATTGGGATTGAGGAAAAGCCTAAATATCCTAAAAGTCGATATGCAGTAACTGGATTATACTTTTACGACAATACAGTAGTTGATAGGGTAATGAGTCTAAGTCCCTCTAGCAGAGGAGAGTTGGAAATTACTGACTTAAATAATTTATATTTAAAAGATAATTTGCTTAATGTGAAATTATTGAGCAGGGGGATGGCATGGTTTGATACTGGAACACATGAATCATTACATGAAGCTTCGAGTTTTATTAGATCGGTAGAACATAGGCAAGACATGAAAATTGGCTGCCCAGAAGAGATTTCATGGAGGAAAGGATGGATTAGTAAAGAAAATTTAATAAATTTAGCCTCTTCATTAAAAAAAAGTAACTATGGAGAGTACTTATTAAGAATCATTAGAACTTAATTAACCCTATATTCTAGAATTAAATTTCTTCAGATCATTAATGAATTTGTTTAAAGATCAAGCAAAGAATTACCGAATAGTGGTTACTGGAGGAGCAGGATTTATTGGCAGTCAGTTAATTAATAAACTTTTAGAAAACAAAAATTTATCCATTTTTAATTTAGATAAACTTAATTACGCTAGTGATCTTAATCGCATAAATATTTCATCAAAAGAAAAAAGATATAAATTTCTCAAGATAGATCTATATGATGAAAAGTCAGTAAAAGAGGCAATATCTTCAATTGATCCTGATTTTATAATTCATCTCGCTGCAGAAAGTCATGTTGATAGATCAATAAAAAATCCAAAAGTTTTCATAGAAAGCAATATTTTCGGAACCTATAATTTGCTTGAAGCTACGAGATTACACTGGAATAAGATTGACAATGAGCGGAAAAAATATTTTAAATTTTTGCATATTAGTACTGATGAAGTTTTTGGATCTCTAGGCAAAGACGGATTTTTCTCGGAGAAAACAGCCTATGACCCAAGGTCACCCTACTCTTCATCTAAGGCCTCCAGTGATCATTTAGTAAAGGCTTGGCATCATACTTATGGCTTACCAGTAGTGATTACTAATTGTTCTAATAATTATGGCCCTTGGCAATTCCCAGAGAAACTAATACCTCTAACGATTATGAAAGCGATAAAAAAACAAGCTATTCCTTTGTATGGTGATGGATTAAATATAAGAGATTGGATTTACATAGATGACCACATAGATGGGCTATTAAAAGTTTTAGAGAAAGGAAAGGAAGGCAAAAGTTATTGTATTGGAGGCAATGGAGAAATAAATAATCTTGAATTAGTGAAAAAAATATGTAAGATTATTGACAATCTAAGGCCTTATAAAGAACCTTATGAAAGTTTTATAAATCTAGTTAAAGATCGACCTGGTCATGACAGAAGATATTCAATAGATTCAAGTTTTATAAAAAAAGAACTTGGATGGCAACCAAAATTTAATTTAGATAACGGTCTTCTTATCACAACTGAGTGGTATTTAAACAATTTTGAATGGTGTAAAAAAATTTCATCAAGAAAAATTTGATGTTTATTTTATTTGTAAAAATTAATTTTATTTAAAACTTATGAAATTTTATTCAAAAATTTATATCATAAAATCTTTTACTTTTATAGTCATCTAGATCAAGACTGCTTAATATATCAATAATTTTCGAGGAAGTCTCTCCATCGCCATAAGGATTTGAGATATTTTTAGTTAATTTTTTAAAATCGGGATCATATAGCTTATTAATAGCCTCAATAATTTGTTTTTTGTTAGCTTCACAATCAATAATACTTTCTGGTTTAATTCTGCCAGTTTGACGATTTCCAATGTTAACAGTGCCAACTCTAAAAGAAGGTACCTCAATTATTCCACTTGATGAATTTCCAACAACTCCGTCCACATATTTTAGACAAGACAAATAATTAACAGTTCCAAGGTTTTTAAAGTACACAGAGTTGGAGGATTTTGAAACAAATTCTTCAATACTTTTTATTATTATTCTTGAATCATTATCTGCATTAGGCATAGTAAAAATCATTAAAGTATTTTTAAACTCAAATAGAGCCTCAAGTAACTCTTTAATTTGTTTTTTATTTGATGTTTCACTAAGAGTTTCAGGATGAAATGTAATCATAAGATTTTTTTTTAGAAATTTAAATTTCAATTTTTGTTCTAATTCCCTTTTATTAAGACGTTTTAGTTTCATAATATTTTCGACTCCAAGAGCACCAACATTAAAAACATTTTTAGGGTCTTCACCCATTTGAACTATTCTTTTGGAGTATTCTGAGTTAGAAGCAAAGTGAATATTAGATATTTTCGTTATGCAGTGCCTGAAAGCATCATCAATTGCTCCAAATGTTAATTCTCCTCCATGTAAATGAGCTATTGGGATATTCAAGATCATGCTTGATATAGCAGCTGCAAAAATTTCATATCTATCTCCTAATATTATTATTAAATCAGGAGCTAGATCACTTAATGCTTCTGAAAAGCTAATTAATCCAAGACCAACTGATTTTGATATCCCAATTTTTGTATCTGAACTCAATAAAACTTCAATTTTTTTATCTATCTTAAATTCATCATTTTCTATTTCTCTAATAGTCATTCCAAACTCATTAGATAAATGCGATCCGGTAACAATTAATTGAAGATTAAATTTTTCATTTTTATTTAGATTTTGAAGAAGAGGCCTTAAAAGTCCATATTCTGATCTGCTTCCACTAATTACACAAATACTTAATCTTTTCATTTTATAAAGTTATTAATTCATCTTTATCAAAATTTTTATTTGCCTTTTTACCAATTACTTGATCCCAGTTTAATGGGGAAATTCCATCCTCTGGTCTTTTTGTTGTTAAATTTTTGTCAGTTAATATTTCTCCTTTTTTAATTGATCTTAAAGCAACAATGGATTTTCTTACCAACTTTTTATTTTTTTTCTCTGATGATGTTAATCTTTTAATACCATCTCCTAATGCCAATTTAATATTACGAATTTGAGATACCATTTCTCTAAATTCTTCTGGCTCTAAACTAGCTTTATGATCAGGACCTTTCATATTTTTATCTAAAGTTAAATGCTTTTCAATTATTTCAGCTCCTAAAGCTGCTGCTGCTATTGCTACTGAGATACCTTCAGTATGATCAGAATAACCCACTTTAACTTTAAAAGCTTTAGACAACGTTTTCATAGCAGAGAGATTTACATCATTAAGGGGGGCGGGATATTCACTAGTGCAATGAAGTAGATATAAATTATTTTTAGATATACCTGCATTTTCTATATTAGAAATAGCAATCTCAATTTCCCCCAATGTTGCCATTCCAGTTGACATAATTATTGACTTATTAAATTTACAAATTTCCCTAATCAAGGGTAGGTTAGTCATCTCACCTGATGGGATTTTATATCTAAGTAATTCTAAATTTCCCAAAAAATCTAAGCTTTCAGAATCAAATGCAGTCGATAAAAATTCAATATTCAGTTTTTTACAATAATCGTAAATTTTTAGCATATCTTTGTTACTCAATTCAAGTTTCTTCAACATTTCATATTGATTAAGATCTTTCCCAATTGCTTTTTCTTGATAAGGAGTTTTTCTTGCACTTTTTGTTGTTATTTTTTCAGCTTTAAAAGATTGAAATTTAATGATATCAGCACCCGCATAAACAGCAGCATCTACTAATTTTTTAGCAAGATCAACATCTCCATTATGATTAACACCTGCCTCTGCAATTATGATAGTCTTATTCATCTTAATGCCTCTTAATTGGCCAACCCATAATTCTTTTACCACAAGAAATAATTGAATATGGAGGAATTGAAATTCCTTCTCTGATAATAGATCCGCTACCAATAAAAGTACCTTTGCCTATTCTAACTCCTCCATTAATTAATACCCCGGTACTAATATGGCAAAAGTCATCTATAGAAGATTCATGCTCTACAACAGCATTAGTATTGATAATACAATGTTTGCCAATTTTAGCTCCAGCATTAATAATTGCCCCATGACCAATGCTTGTTCCATTCCCGATTTCTGTAAATGGACTAACAATCGAATATCTTGATGAAATATATGGAAATTTAAATGCAAAATCTTCCAATTTTTTTACAATTTCAAAACGCTTATTAATCTTTCCAATATGACCAATACATACAAAGGCAAAATCAGTTTTCTTCCTTAAAAGAGGCAAATCTTTATCAGTTCCTAGTACTGGATAACCATTTATATATTTACCGGTATCAACCTCTTTTCCTACAAATCCAAGAATTTGCCAGTTTTTTTGGGACTCAAAGATATCCAAGATTGATAATGCATGACCTCCGCAACCAACTAATAATATTTTTTTCATTAGAGCATTAGTTGTGGGCTGCTTGGTAAACTTATTATCCTTTTACTAACAAATTCAGCTTTTTTTAAATTACCTTTTTGACAATTTTTATACATCGATAGCTTATTGAGCGGTTTCCACAAAGGTCTAAGATGTATTCCTAAATCATTAGCTTTATTTAAAAGTTTTCTTGATGTCTCTTCAGCTTCATAATCATCTGCAATTATTTCTAAAGAAATTAACCAATTATTACTAATTGAATCTTTTTTAGATTTAATTAATCTCACATTTTCAATTCCAGAAAAAGCGTCTTGATACTTTTTATATAGTTTCTTTTTTAAAGAAATTCTATTTTCTAATTCTTCAATCTGAGAGAGGCCCAGAGCTGCATTTAAACTAGGCATTCTGTCATTCCATCCAATTTGATCGTGATCAAACATATATTTATGTTTTTTCTTAGCAGTTGTTGATAAATGTCTTGCCTCATTAGCTAATTTTTGATTATTTGTTATTAATACCCCGCCCCCACCACAAGTAATAATTTTATTTCCATTAAAACTTATTAGTCCAATTTCTCCAAACAATCCGCAATGAACAAAAGAATCTCCATCTTTTTTCCAGCTACCTAGTGCTTCTGCAGCATCTTCCACGATTGGCAAATTCCATTTTTTAGAAACCTTCTTAATTTCTATTATTTCCGCTGGATTTCCAAAAATATGGACTGGCATAATTGCCTTAATGACTTTTTTTGTAATTTTATTAATAACGACACCATTTTTAATTTCAGCAATCTCGTTTAGTCTTTTTTCTAAGGCAATTGGACACATACCTAGATTTTCTTCATTTATATCAATAAAATGAGGACAAGCTCCCAGATGAGAAACAGCATTTGCCGAAGCAACAAAACTTATAGGTGGAATGAGAACTTCGTTATCAATTTTTACGCCCGCCAAGTGCAGTCCTAGTCTTAGACCAACAGTACCGTTAGTAACTAATATTGCATTCTTAGCACCTGTGAAATCGCATATTTTATCTTCAAAAAGGCTTCCCCATTTACCAATTGAGCTAACGAATCCACTATCAATGCATTCTGATACATACTTTAAGGCATTTGTAGATTCAAAAAAAGGCTCATGTAATGGTATTTCCCCTAATTCATATGGCTTTTTAATTACCTCAGTAATAGATTTTAATATTGCCTTATCTAATTCCATAAACTAAATTTTATAAATATCAGAATTATATTTTGAGAGATTATCTTTATTTTGAAACCATTTTGCAGTAATCTCTAATCCTTTTTTAAATCCCTCAATCCCTGCAAATTTAGGACGCCAAGAAGTTAGTTCTTTTAATAACGTATTGTCTCCAAATAATCTATTAACTTCTGACAATTCAGGTCTGATTCTTGTTGTCTCTGAAATAAGATTTATTTTTTTTCCCATAACTTCTGCAATAAGATTTGCTGTATCCTTTATTGAAATTTCAAAATTACTAGCTGCATTAATAACTTTCCCTTCAGTATTATTTGATATTCCCACTTCATAGAAAGCAGCACAAGTATCTTCAACAAAGTTGAAATCTCTCGTAGGGCTTAAAGATCCTAACTTAATATCTTTTTTCCCTTTAGCTATTTGTGTAATAATTGTTGGAATTACAGCTCTCGCACTTTGACGTGGACCATAAGTATTAAAAGGTCTTAAAATAGAAACTGGAATTCCGAAACTTCTCCAAAAACTTAGTGCCAATTGATCAGCTCCAATTTTTGAAGCAGCATATGGAGATTGTCCCACTAATGGATGATCTTCAGTAATTGGAACAAATTGAGCAGTTCCATATGTTTCTGAAGTTGAGGTGTGAATTATCTTTTTAAGATCTAATTCTTTAGCTGCTTGAAGAACATTTAAAGTACCATTTATGTTAGTTTCAATATAACTTGATGGGGCCACATAGCTATAAGGTATTGATATTAAAGAAGCTAGATGATAAACCATACTACAACCTTTCATTGCTTCTCTTACAGAATTAGCATCTCTAATATCACCCAAATAAAAATCTATTGCATTTTTTTTCTTTTCATCTATTTGATCCAACCAACCATAACTTCCTATTGAGTTATAAAGACAAAATGCCCTGACTTTATAACGTTTTTTAAAAAGATACTCAACTAAATGCGAACCTATGAATCCGTCTGCACCTGTAATTAATACTGTTTCCATTTTTTTATCTATAAAATACTTGATATCTTAAAAATTTTACAATTTCAAAATTTAATTCAGAATCTATATAAAGCAATCTTTTTAGTTTCATGATTTATTTAAGTTTTCATCATGTATTTCTTTATTTGCTTTATTTAAAGTCTCAGGTATCCCAATGTCTATCCAATATTCATGTAGAGGATATATACAAATTTTATTTCCATTTATTTTTGAATTCATTAATAAATTTGGCATGTCTAAATATTCATTCTCGATGATCTCATCAATAATTGAGGGGTTAATTATATAAATTCCAGTATTAATAAAATTTTTAAGAATAGGTTTTTCTTCAATCCCTATGAAATTAAAGCCATCATTTTTTACAACGCCATATTGTAATTGCAATTTCTGCTCTCTGACTGCTATTGAAGCATCTGCTTGCTGCTCAAAATGAAAATCAAGAAATTTCTTTAAATTTAATTTAGTTAAAACATCACCATTTATAACAAGCATTGGTTGATTAATTTTCTTTTGCAAAAGATATAACGCTCCTGCAGTGCCAAGAGGTTTATCTTCTATAAGATAATGGATTTTTATATTCCATTTTTTTCCGTCATCAAAATAATTGATAATTTCTTCTTTTAGATAATTTACTGATATGTAAAATTCATGAAATCCATGCGAAATACAATTCTCTAAAACAATCTCTAAAATTGGTTTATTTTTTATTTTGAGCATTGGTTTTGGACAATTTTCGGTGAATGGTCTTAGTCTTTTGCCTTGCCCCCCAGCCATAATTAATACTGGCTGACTTTTATATTGCTCTTTTTCAATTTCCTCAATCAATATAAGATCAACGACTTCTTTAGAAGAATTTAATACTGGCATTCGCATTATTTTTTTTTCAAGCATATATTTTGTTATTTCCTGTTGTGTCTGATTTTCAAATTTAAATCTAAAATTCCTATTCATAAAAGAATTAATTGGTTCTTCTAAAGAAAGACCTTTTAATAATCCACGTCTTATATCCCCATCAGTTAAAGTCCCAACTAATTTGTTTTGATTGTTTACTGCCAAAAGAATTTGCAAGCCACTTGAATTCAAAACTTTCATAGCATCTTTAACACTTTTGAACTCAGAAAAGCATATTGACTTTATATCAATTGTCATAATTACATTAAAATCATTAAATAATAAGCTTTTACTTTAGATTTATATCATTATATCTCTCTCTATTATTTATTTTTAAAGCTTTACCTATTAAAGTTTATAAATTAATAATAACTTCCTAAGTCGATAGATATATAAAAGCTGATTAAATAAATTAACAAATAAATAAATTTAATTATCCTAAATTAACGTTGTTATTTTTATTTTATATATTAAAAAAATTTAGATATAGCCAGACATTTTATTAAAGAATTTAAAAGAATTTACTTGATCATCAAGAGAACATAATGTATTACTTTTTTTTAATAAAAATTCTTTACATTGCAAAAACAAACCTGGTTTATAAGTAATATCCAAATTATTTTCTAATTCTATTTCTTCTGGATTGAGATTTCCTAATTTAATTCTTTTCAACTTCTCTAATGGTTTTAAAATGTATCTCGATTGAGAAGTATTTATTTCCAGACCCCATCTCCCTGGAGACGTCCAATCAGCATGATAAGAAAAGATTATTCCTTTTTGAGAAATTCCTGCACCGCAAAATCTTGCGCCTGATTGATGCCAATTTATTTTGCCATTTTTATAACTACAAAAAGACTCTTCCCTAGGTAGGCCTATTAAAAAAAATGCTAAATCAATTACATGAGTAGAATTAGCCAAAAACCAACGATCCTTTATCTCAAAATTCTTTTTTAGTTCACTAATTTCAAAAGCCCATTCAGTAAATTCAAAATCGATACTTGTTATACCACCCTCCTCATCAACAAGTTTCTTCAATTCGATGACTGAAGAATAAAACCTTCTATTATAAGCAATCCAAACTTTTTTATTATTTAAAATTGCAATCTTTTGAGCTTCTAAAAGTTCTTCTTTATAAAGACTTCCAGGTTTCTCAAGCAAAATATTATTAACTTCCTTTACATTAAGAACTAATTTTAAAGTAGAGAAAAGATGGTCAGCCCCTACAGCAATTATTATGTTATCTGGCGCTTTAAAAGTTTTTAAAGCCTTTTCTAAGCCTCCTACAAATACATCTTGATTAGTTTTTTCTTCAAATGTTTTTGCTGATTCAGAACCTCTTCCTATTACTTTTAGATTAAGATTTAGATCTTTTAAGACTTTAAAATAATCTACTGCCATATTACCTGCCCCAACAAGCCAAATTGAATCAAACATATCTAATTAATTGGCAATTTTACTGAATTTAATTTTAAATCTTGATCAATATAAGAATCTGAACTCTCTACAACTTATTTAAAAAACTTCATTTATATTTATAAAAAAATTAAATTAAAATCTTATATTTTATCTGTTAATCAATTCAGAATAAATTAATTGCGCTACCTTACTACCTATAAAGAATGCCCTATTTTGTCCTCTATCATTTGGAAAAATATTATGCATATTTGCAAAATAACAATGATTTGCTGATTCTGGATCAGGATGTAGATTTCTTAAAGGGGAAAGTATAGGTTGTGCATATTCTGCGAATGTTAAATTGAAATTAAGCACGTTTTTTTTACTTATTTTTTCAATTTTTGAAATGGAGTTTAGCTCTATTGAAGCTTTTATCATTTTTGATTTCCATTCTTCCTCTGAATATTTATAAAATTCTTCTGAAGTACAATATCCAGCGAGATAAAGTGGCCAAGTTTGTTTCCCTGAATTGTTCCATTCTTCGTCTAATTCAGCATACGAAATTGCCGCAAGAAACTCAGAATAATTATAGTTTTTCTTGTTTTTATTATTTTCTGCAATACCTAGCCAGTAACTAGGAATTGGGCGCTTATCAAATTCAATAATGCCACAAAATGCACCAATGTATTGAATTGGTTTAGCCATATATGAGAGATCCTTAAGAATCTTTGAATTTACCCTTGGAGAAGTGGTTATTATTGCACGATCATAATAATTTCCATTAACTATCAATTTATTTTGATCTGCAGAATAAGATATATGCTGAATT
>MDTE01060060.1_pt1 | contig 10340 bp, 10 predicted proteins | sample 811231 | NCBI WGS metagenome assembly MDTE01 (sample SAMN05326651, study PRJNA326480) | marine metagenome | isolation source: seawater | place: Indian Ocean: Red Sea | collected 2010 | reverse complement strand
TAATTCATTTGAATAGTTAATCTCAAGTTTTATGTGTGCGGTTAGAGGAACAAAATTGTACGGATTAAGGATTAAAAAAAAATCTCAAAGTAAAAATAATGACCAGAAAAATATCCTCAAAGGTATTAATTTAATATTTAAAAAAGTTTGGTTAAAGTTTGGGTAAAAAATCTGTAATACTTGAGATTCCAGTAATAGCTGGAATGGTCTACTTTTCATTAGCCAGTTAAAGTTCAAGTTTTTGATTTAGTTTATAGAAAATAATAAGTCGGAGAAAGTTTAGAAAAAATGCAGAAACTGACAGATTTTTTAATTGTTTTTAAAGTGTTTTAGAAAATTATAATTCAGCTCTTGATTTAAATTCTTTTGATTGATTTATGATCCCTAGTTTTGTTGGAAATGCTACTAATACTTGTCATTTCTATTCATTTAGTATTCTTGCTTATTGATTTATTTAGTTACTGAAGATATATTAAATCAGCTATATAAATATTAGAAATTTATGAGTACTCAAAATAGTGAGAGCCATAAAAGGCAAGAGCAAAATAATACAGAATGGTTAGATGAATTAATCAATAAAATTGAAAATATGAAAAACAAAATATCTAATTCTTATTAAGAAATAATATTCTCTGTCGGATAATTAAATTGTTATATTTTTGTAATTGAGTATTTCAATAATATTGGTTGACAATTAAGTATAAATACTTTATAAAAAGATTGTAGTTATTACTACTAAATCGTCCGATCTACAATCTGTTAGACCGCAGTACGTTTCAAGCCAAAGGACGGGGACTTGAACAATTTTAGGAGCTGCATTATGGTAAACATGTATTTTAATGGAAGGTCATTTGTATATTGCAAGAACCAAGAATTGAAAAAAATAAAGCTTACTTACAGAGGTTCTATTTATTTGAGATAAAAGTTAAATCAGATTTTTGAATTTATAAAAATTTTTGATGGATTTATAATAAATTTCTTTTGCATTTTTATGCATTCATTTTGAGCCTTTAATTTTAATGATACTTTACGATCTTGAATGAAATTTTTATTCAAATTTTAATTCGCTCTAAGATTATGCTTAATAAATTAGCGTTGAAAAAGAGTATTTTTTTCACAAACCCATCCTCTAGGTAAAAGGTCAGGGCAACTTAAAAGTTTTTTTGCAGTAACACCTTGCAGGATAACTTTACTCATATCTACACCATTGAGATTTGCAGAGTTAATGTTTGCTTTACTAAGATTGGCACCACTTAACTTTGCACCAGCAAGGTTAGTATTACTGAGATTGGCACCACTTAACTTTGCACCAGTAAGGTTAGCATTACTGAGATTGGCACCACTTAAGTTCGCACGAAAAAGAAATGAACCCCTTAGATCAGTACCGCTTAAATCAGCGCCTTTGAGGCTTGCAAGTAATAAGTATCCACCTCTTAGATCTGCACCTCTTAGGTCTGCTCCATTAAGATTAGCACTACTAAGATTGCTACGAAACATAATAGTGCTATTCAAATTAGATTCACTTAAGTTTGCTAGATTAAGGAAGGCACCAGTAAGGTTAGCATTACTGAGATTGGCACCACTTAAGTTTGCATTGCTTAAGTCAGCAGTACTTAGATCTAAGCCTACTAAGATAGAATTTTTAAAATTATTGTGGGCTAATTTTCCAAGTGGTTTTAATTCTTTATTATTTGGTTTTAGATGGTCTGCAATTGATATTTTAGGTTTAATTACGAGAGATACTAAACCAAATAAAATTAATATTTTTTTCATACTTCAATAATATTTCTGCTCATATTTTACGACTTAAGATAAATACCTTCTCTTAATAGATTGATCAAAATTTTATCAAAGATTAAGCAAAATTACTTTGTTTGATTTTAATTTTCTTAAATTGTGAAAAAGTTTTTAATATTCTGAATTAAAATTAATATGCTGCTTATACGTATTTTCCACAAATTCACAAGATAATAAATTAAAAATGATAAAAAAAATGCTTTATATATCTTTTCTATTTTTTATGTTAATTGTGACAATTTATCCGTCAAAAAATGAAAACACAGAAATATATGATTACTGTTATTGTTTTGAAAAAATACTCTCTAGGAATTCTATAAAGAATAGAAAAAATATGTCTCAAAAGAATAAAATAATTTCTAAAGATTTTGCAAAATTAGGTGTGGCAAAAACAAAAGGAGTCCTTATAAAAAAGATAATTGAGAAGTATAAATCATCTAAAGACATTTTTTTAATAAGTATTTTCCCAAATGAAATTTATTGTTTAAGTGGATATTGGATTGAGAAGTTAAGGCCTGGGACTTTTGAGTCAATTATTTATAAGGAAGGTAAAAAAAGAATTTATGAATTGAAAAATATAAAAGATGAAGTAAATTTATTAATAAATGATATAAATTCAGAATATAAATTTATAAAAAAGGAATTAAAAATTTTTTTTAAATGATATTTTTGAATAATATTCATAATTAAAATTTGAGTTGTTTTTTCTAAAATCATATATTTTCTAATTTAGTCAGTTCTAACTTTAATTTGAACATTTAGATAAATTTCTGTGAGAATCTCTTTTTTTATAAGCTAAAAATAAATTTATGCTAATAATTTTGATTAAATGATACTTATAGGCAAAATTATAAGTTTACTATTGTTTAAAAACCATCTTAAATCTTCTTTTTTGCTTTTCTTGTTCCTCCATAAGTATATTTATTTTCTCTAGATATCAAAATTAAACAATTTTTGCAGCAAAATATCCAATTTTTATAATTGATAGATTTAACTCTATAATGAACATTTCCTAGACGATTGCATAAATTACATTCTTTCATTTAGCTAAATCTTAAGAATCCCATTAATTTTTAGTTTTATGCTTTCTTTGTCCAAATTTACCTTTATAAAATAAGTTTTGGTTTACTTTATATTTACCAAAGAAAAAACTATTTAGCTTTAATTAAAAATTATTTTTCAGAATAAAGCTTATTAAATTCCTAAATTTTAATTTTTTTTTGAAGCTCACGAAAATAGTTTTGAGATGTCATAATCCAAGTGCGCTCCGACATAAAACTGATGCAAAGCAGTGGTCATGTGGGGTGCAATTATTAGAATTTATTATTAAAGATAATCTTATATAGATTTTAAGAAGAAAAAAAATTTATCATAATTTTTAGCTCAATAAGTATACAACCCTAGATGAATTTTAAAAAGAAAGTCACAAATAAACATTTGACTTTATTATTATTGTTCTAATTTCAATTAATGTTGTAATGAACATCTATCTATTTTGGATTTTATTTTTAGTACTTTGGGGAACAGTGCCTCTAATGATAATTAAAGGGAGGACAGATGAAAAACCAAAATTAAAAACATCCCCATCTACAAATACAAAGAAAAAGGGTTGGTTTAATAAATAAGTTTTTTAATGTTTAAGTATTTTTTTATAAGCAACAATATTAAATATTTAATAAATTTAATTTTTTAATTAAACTCTCTTAATTTTATTTTTAAAGAATCAATAATTATTTTTAAGACGTTAAAAATGAAGAAATATCTTTTTCTAGTATGTGTCGGGGGCACTTATCAAAAAGCTAACATCGAACTGCATGATGTCAGATGGGTAATTGGTTCAAAAATTGAGGATACCTTTGATGATTTAAGAAATAGTTGGTTTGGAAACCTAGAAGGTTTTCATATAGATAGTTACAAGAGAATTAATGTAGTTGATGGTTATAGGATTAATGTAAAACAAAGATGTAAAAATAATAAAAATTATCAAAATAATACTGATCCTGAGTTGAAATTATGGTTTGTCAATATTGGAGGATATGATCCAAGTTCAATGCAAGAGAAACATGAATTTGGTCTTATTGTAGCTGCAAGTTCTAATGAAGCAAAAAATATAGCTAAAACAAAATGGCTGTGTGGTTGTAAAAATAAACATAAAGATGATATTGCTTCTTTGAAAATATTTCAAGATGTAGATAATTGTAAGTTAATAAAAAATATAGATAATTGGGAAATAGAGTTAATTCCACATGAAAGTTATGTTGAAGAACCAAATAAACCAGATTGGTATGGATATATGAAAATTGAAAAAAAAAACTAAAAAATTAACAGATAAAAAACATATAAAATTTTTAGAAGTTTTTAATATTTCTATTTAACTATTTGATAAAATAATTTATTTTTATAGAGTAGAATTAATAAATAGACTTAGATCTTCATAAAATAATATTTGAGTCAACTGGAAATTCAAAATTATCTCTTCCATTAAGTTCTTGCAGTTCTATCACTACTGATAAACCACAAACTTCTTTTTCTAAATTTTTTAGTATTTCTGAAACACATTTAACCGTTCCTCCTGTCGCTAGTAAGTCGTCAACTATAGCAAAAGAATTAAATTTCTCTAGTGAATCTACTTGGATAGCAAGAGAATTATTTCCATATTCCAAATTGTAAGATTTTTCAATAACTTTTCCTGGAAGTTTACCTGGCTTTCTGGCAACTATCATTGGTTTAGATAAATATAAGGAAATAGCAGATCCAAAAATAAATCCCCTCGCATCAATTGATAAAATTGCATCCGCATCTTGTAATATTTTGCTTGATGACATTTCTGCAATGATATTTGAAAAAATTTCGGGATTTTGTAATAAAGGTAAAACATCTCTGAAAACGATCCCTTTTTTAGGAAAGTTTATATAGCTTTTTATTACTTGTTCAATCTCTTTGGACAAAATAATTTAGTTTTTATATCTTTAAATTTATTATATTCTCAAAAGCATTTCTATTCAGGTAGAAAAATTTAGAAAATTACAAATTGCCTTTTATTATTTACTATAAGATATTGGTAATTATTTGGATATTTCATTATTTTGAGATTTTCAAGCAATTTAAAAAGAACTTGATTTTCTAAGAAAATAAATTCCTCCACTTAAAGAAATTAAAACAGGAAGCCATGCTGCGAAAATTGGTGGCAATATTCCTTTCACCCCAAAAGAACTGAACAAAAAGGATAATACATAATAAATTAATATAAGAATAACGCTTAAGCCAAATCCTTGACTTTTAGAAGATCTTAAATTGGATTTAGATCCCAAGCTACTACCTATTAAACCAAATACTAAACATGCGCATGGAAGAGTAAATTTTTCTTGTATTCTAACTTTCATTTTTCTTGCCTCTTTAATATTTCCAGAATTTTCATAAATATTTTTTGCTGCTATAGCTTCTGAAACTGTCATATCGTTTGCATCTTTTGCAATTTCAGAGACTTTAAGTGGTCCATCTCCTAGTGGATAAAAATATTTTTCGAATTCTATTATGCTCGTTTGTTTGCCAGCAGAAAAATATATAATTTTACCGTTTTTAAAAATCCATCCTGAATTATCTTTATCAAAAGAAGCAGTCTCAGCAGAAAGAACTTGTTTATTTCCAATTACTGAGAAATCAAGTAAAGTGACATTTTTCATGATTTTATTTTCAACAACTCGTGAAAAGAAAATTTGTGTGAGATATGTATTTTTCTTACTTGGCTGATTTGTTTTTGGATCAATAAGAGAACCATAACCTGGGAAAAAAATATCATTACCTGTCTCAATAATTGTTGACTTTCCTAAGCTATCTCTCATTGAGACTTCAGCGAGGCTATTAGAATATGGAACTAAACTATTATTGAAAAAGAAAGTTAAACCAGTCATAAATATTGAGAGAATTAATGCAGGTGCAATAAATCTGACAGTTTTTATTCCTAAACTACGTAAAGCTAATAATTCAGAATTCGAAGATAATTTACCATAGGTTAAAAGTGTTGATAGTAAAACTGACATCGGGAAAGAAAGAACAAGAAAACTTGGCAATTTTAAGAACAATATTTTTATAGCTAATGAAAAAGGTAGTCCAAATTCTACAATCTTTCTTATCAAGTCAAACATCACTCCAACTGAAAGAGAAACTACTGTAAATGCAGAAATAGAAAATATTAATGGTGGGATTAATTGGGCTATTAACCACTTATCAATAAGAGGAATTAATCTTAAAAAGTATTTAAAGGGACTAATAAAAGAACTATACATAAATATTAATTAAATAAATTTCTTGATTGAAGGAGTGCGTAAATACTCAAAATTAATAAACTAGGTAAATAATAAAGGCTCCAACAGCAGTGGGGATATAAAAATAATATAAGAAGAAATTTTGAACTATGATTAAATTCAATTTTTGGTAATGCAGTAAATAAGAAATTATTGAATTCTATACTCCTTAATTCATTTCTAAAAATACAATAAACTAAAATCGAACTGACTATCCAAATAAATATCCATCTTCCATAATCCCAACCTGATAAACATAATATAGTAAAAGGAATAAATTGAAATAGTAAAATAAAACCTTTTATTTTGAAATCTTTACTTGAATTATCTCCCAAAAATAATCCTGCCAATAAAATTACAGTCAGTAGCCATGAAAGAGGCACCCATATGATACCTTTGAAATCACTTAAGGCAGATTTTAGAAGTAAAATAACATGATTGATATCTAATCCAATTGCATTTATTGCTCCCATTGGGAATTGATAATTTAGATTTTCAAAGGGGAATAAAAATTCTTTACTTAACCAAGAATTATGAATAACAATTGCTTGACTATAATCACCTTTAAAAATTAAACAAAGTAAAAAAGTAAGAATAGGTAATAAAAAATTTGTGATAATAATTTTCTTTCTATTTTGAAATATCTTGAAAACAAGTAATATTTGTATTGGTAAAGCATAAATTGCGAAAACTTCATGAATTAAAATACTAAATATATTAATTACTTGGAAAAGAAGCATATTCGGTGTTTTTGCTTTAAGTATTTTTAAATTTATGAGGAATAAAAGTAAAAGAATAATGTCCTTTCTTATGAGAAAATTACCTACTAATGGTGCTAAGAAAATTGATGGGGATAATAAAAAAATATAAGAAACTTTATCTTTAGCTGCCTTTAATGATTCAAATATTAAGAAAAAATAGGAAAGTATACAAATAAACCAAATTAGATAGATTGGTGAAACTTTTAGTGAAGTAGAAAATAAAAATATCAATTCACCAAGAAATCCTCTTCTTACAAACCCCCCTTGATAATTTATTAACCATTCTCCTACCGTCCAACTATCTTCACTATATGTTTTATTGGCAAGTGTATTTAGGATTGTACCAATAAAAATTAGTCCAAAAAATAGACCAGATATAAAATTATCTGTATTTAAAATTTTTTTGGGCTTTAACTTAAAGAGCAAATACTATTTTTTGTAATAATGGTATTATTTATTCTGCAACAAAATTTCTTATCGTGAATATTAGTGTTCTTCTTCCAGTTATAAATGAAACATATTCCCTTAAGAACACAATAGATATTATTAATCAAAGTTCAAAGCAGGATATTAAGGAGTACCTAATAATAATTTGTAAAAAAACTAAAAAAGAGTCTCTGAGACAAATAAAGGAGCTAAAAGAAATTTATGGTGATTTAATTGTTGTACATAATCAAAAAAAACCATTTCTTGGTGGAGCGTTACAAGAGGGATTTGATTTAGCTTTAGGTTCGCACGTTATTTTAATGGCGAGTGATTTAGAAACTGATCCAAATTTAGTAAAAGATTTAATTTTCTATCAAAAAAAAGCTCCCGAAGGTATTGTTACTGCTTCAAGATGGTTAAGAGGGGGATCATTTAGTGGTTATTCAAAGATTAAGTTTGCTTTGAACTACTTGTTTCAGAGATTCTTATCACTTATTTATGCTTCAAATCTAACTGATATGACATATGCATTCAGAATAATGCCCTCCAATATTGTAAAAAAGATTATTTGGGAAGAAATACGTCATCCATTTCTTTTAGAGACTATTATAAAACCCCTAAGGTTAGGTATTAAGATAAAGGAAATTCCTGCAAAGTGGATATCAAGAACTGAGGGGGAATCTCAAAATACATTTTTCAGAAATTTTGAATATTTGAGAATTGCAATTAAAACTAGGTTTTATAGTCATGATAAGATCATTAAAAGCAATTCTCAAAGATAAATTTTGATACTCATAAAAGCCCCTAGTTTGCCATGAAGAAAGTAATTGTAACTACGACTATAAATAAACCCACCAAAGCTATTGAGCTCTTTGAGAGTATGACAGATTGGGAACTTGTAGTTATCGGAGATAAGAAAACTCCAAGTAACTACAAATTAAAAAAAGGTCATTATGTAACTCCAGAAGAACAAGAAAAATATGATAAGCCTTTATCTGATGCAATAGGTTGGAATTGTATACAGAGAAGAAACTTTGGTTTGTTATGGGCAAATGATATGAAGGCGGATGTGGTTGCTGTTGTAGACGATGACAATATTCCTTATGAGAATTGGGGTAAAAATTTACTAATTGGTAAAGAAAATAAAATTAAAACATATGATACTGAAATAGATGTTTTTGATCCTATTGGGGCAACTAACTATAAACATCTTTGGCATAGAGGATTTCCAATCCAGTATTTAAAACTAAGAAATTATGATAAAAACTTTGATCAAATCATAACTCCAGATATTCAAGCAGATTTCTGGAACGGCGATCCCGATATAGATGCAATTTGTAGGATGGAACACGCACCTGAATGCGATTTTGATTCTTCTTATTTCCCCTTTACTTCAACAAAATTTTCTCCTTTTAATTCTCAAAATACATTTTTGTCTAAAGGTTGTCTTAGAGATTATTTCTTATTTCCTCATGTTGGGAGAATGGATGATATTTGGGCTTCATATTATGTCCAATCTAAAGGATATAAAGTTTTATTTAATAAAGCATCAGTTTATCAAGAAAGAAATCCGCATGATTTAACTAAAGATATGAAGAACGAGTATTTAGGTTACGAAAATAATGTCAATCTGATAAATGACTTAATAAGTGACTCAGAATCTATATATTCTTATCTCCCTGGAAAGTCAATAAGAGCTTTTGAATTATACAGAAAGCATTTTATTTAATTATGAAAAAGATACTAATTACTGGTGGTGCAGGTTTTGTTGGACGACATTTAACGAGAAAACTTTTAGAAAAAGGATATGATGTATTAGTAGTTGATCCGATAGTTAAATATACTGGAGGAATTGATCCGTATGAAGGTTGGCCATTATTCAACCCTCAAGACTACCAGAATTTTCATTTTCAAAAAAAAGACTGTAGGGATTGGTTTTTAAAAAATAAAGATACAGATTTTGATTATGTTTATCATTTAGCTGCTATGGTTGGTGGCAGATTAATGATAGAAAATAATCCCTTAGCTGTTGCAGATGACTTATCCATAGACTCTTCTTATTGGCAATGGGCTAGGGAAACAAAGCCATTAAAAACCGCTTGTTTTAGCTCAAGCGCTGCTTACCCTATTGCTCTTCAAAGAGAGGATAATTTTGTTCTGCTTGAAGAAAACATGATTAAGTTTCAAGATGACATTGGAATGCCAGATATGTCTTATGGATGGTCGAAACTTACTTGTGAATATCTGGCTAGACTAGCACATGAAAAAGATGGCCTGAATTCTATTTGTTATCGACCTTTTTCAGGTTATGGGGAGGATCAAGATGACGCTTATCCTTTCCCAAGTATATGTAAAAGAGCATTAGAAAAAAAAGGTTCCGACACTCTAAACGTATGGGGGACTGGAAAGCAGATGAGAGATTTTATACATATTGAAGATTGTATAGATGGCATTTTACAAACTGTTGATAAAATTAATAATGGGAAAGCAGTAAATCTTTCTACAGGTATTTATACAAGTTTCCTAGAATTTGCTTCTTTGGCATCAGAATTAATTGGATATAATCCTATAGTTACAGGAACTTCAGATAAACCCTCGGGTGTATTTGCAAGGGGAGGAGACACGAAATTTCAAAGAGAACTAGGTTTCACTCATTCAATAAGCTTTCGAAGTGGTATTAAAAGCGCCTTGAATTATTTTTCTAAATGAATATTAAATGGATATAAAGATATTATTTAGTTCAGAAGATAAATTTAAAAATAGATTAAGCAAAACTATTATCATTTTTAGCTTCACTTTTGTAGTTTATTCATTATTAATTTTTTTTATAAAAGGCAGTAATATATTTGAATTTTTTAATGAAAATTTTTTTATTGAGATTATAAAATGTGCGTTATTGATAATCCCAGTAATATTTTTCAAAGTTATTAGATGGAGGTTGATATGTAAACAAATCAATTTATATATTCCATTAGGAGGTGACATTAAAACTTGGATTGGATCACAGGCTTTTTTGGCTACTCCTGGAGGAGCGGGATTATCAATAACGCAC
>MDTE01194990.1_pt1 | contig 10341 bp, 9 predicted proteins | sample 811231 | NCBI WGS metagenome assembly MDTE01 (sample SAMN05326651, study PRJNA326480) | marine metagenome | isolation source: seawater | place: Indian Ocean: Red Sea | collected 2010 | reverse complement strand
TTGAAATATTTAAGAAATTTTTTATTTTTTTTTTAAAATCAACCATATCTTCTTTATTAAAAGCATTACCTAATGAAAGCATTTGTTTTGAATGTTTGATTTTTTCAAATTTATTCGAGGGCTTAAACCCAATTGAATCTTCAACCCCTTTTAGTACTTTTAAAAAAGAATACTTTTTTTCTAAATTTATTAATTCTTTTTTTAGATTATCAAAGTCATGGTCTGTCGTAATAGGTTGGTCTTTTTCAAAATAGGCTTTATTAAATTTATTAAACTTTTTCAATTTTTCTTGATAAATTTTAGATATTCTTTTTTTATTGTTCATCTTGATATTTTTGTAAAATTATCTCTCGTACCATACATTTGATTTTTTTTTCTTTATGTCATCCTTATTAAAAATTTTTCTTAATTTTTTTTTAACTACATCATCTTTTTCATACCAAACTTTTGATTTTTCGCCCTTTTTAATTTCTTTAAATGAGTAATCTTTGTTTAAAATTGAATACGATTTTTTGTACCATTCGCTTGAATTATAGTTATAACCAAGCATAGCCGCGGCAGCTTTTGCTTCGTCGTCTAAACCAATTTTATAGTAAACCTCAACTAAACGAAATAAAGCTTCCTCAATAAAAATAGTACTATCATATTCTTTTACAACAACTTTAAGTCTATTGATTGCAGCAATCCATTTGTCATTTGCAATATAATAACGAGCAATAATCATTTCTTTTGCTGCAAGCTGATTTATTACTAGATCGAGTTTATATCTTAAATCAATAGCATAGTCTGTTTCAGGATATTCTTTCAAATAAAATTCAATTTTTTCTTTAGAGTTTAAAAGTGGCTGCGCATCTTTCTCTGCATCAGGAATCTGTTCGTAGTAACTGATTGCTATTAAGTAATGAGCGTAATCTAAATTTTTACTTGCTGTATAAGTCTTTATAAATCTTTGAAGGTTTGAGATTGCATCTTCATAAAAATTAATTGAATAGTAACAATATCCTATCATTAAAGCTGATTTCGATGCCCAGTCAGATTGAGGCAATAATATTTCGGACTCACTAAATTTTTTTGCGGCAAAAAAATAGTCGCCATTTTCAATTGCCTGTAACCCTTCTTGATAAACCTTTGTAGCCCTTTCTTCACTTGTAAGTGAATTTGTATTAACTACTTTTTCAGGTGGAGAACCACAACTGTACAAAAAAATCAAAAAAATCAAAAAAATAAGATTTCGCATAAACAAATTAATAGCAAAAAAAGGAGTTAGGGTAAAATTAAGTTTTTTTTATGCGTTTACTGCAAGTCTTTTGTTTAGTGGCAGGATTTTCCTTACGTTTGCTGAAGATGAATCGGCTTCAACTACATCGTAATTGCTTTTGTCCGAAAAGATCTTTTTTAAGAATTTATTTGTTAGGGCGTGTCCTCCATGTATACAGTCTACAGATCCGATCACTCTTACTCCTGACAACATAAAATCTCCTGCTAAATCAAGAATTTTATGATTTACAAATTCTTTTTTTGATCTAAGGCCTCCATTATTTAAAACTTTGTTTCCTTGAACCACAATCGCATTATCTAGAGAACCACCTTTGGCGAGACCGATTGATTTAATTTCCTCTATGTCTTCATACAAGCAGAATGTTCTTGCCTCGCAAATATCCCCTAAGTTTTTTTGATCAAAATTTGTAGTGTTTGTTTGTGTCTGGATTAGAGGATTGTTTTTATAGTTTAATGTAAATTTAACTTCGAAACCATTTGTGGATGGAGCTATATTAATTACTTTTCCATTATCATTTAATTCTACTTTCTTTTTAATTTTAATAAATTTTCTTTTACTTTTTAATGTTCTAGAACCAACATTTTTTATAATTTTAACAAAATCTTTTGCGGATCCGTCCATTATCGGAACTTCAGGGCCGTTCAAATTAACAATAACATTATCTATTCCGCATATATAAAACGCTGCCATTAAATGTTCGATGGTTGATACACTTGCTCCAAAATCATTGTCAATCTTTGTACATAGCTTAGCAGATGAAACGTTTTTAAAGTTAGCTATAATTTCGTTGTTACCAACTAAATCGGTTCTTTTAAATGTGATTCCTGAATTTGAATTTGATGGAATTAGAGTAACATCTATCTCTTTTCCTGAGTGAAGACCTATTCCTGAAAAAGTTGCTTCGCTATTTAATGTTTTTTGATATTTGTCCCACATGTTGAATTTATACAAAAATAGAAATCTAAACTTAAGACAACTAATGTTACGAAAAAATACAGAGAGAGTTAGTTAAAAAAACGTGAGAAAACACCTGAAAATAATGATTTTTTCTTCTGAACAAATGGGATTGCTTCAGCATGCCAGCCTTTGAAAATTAATTCAGCTGCGCCAAATAAAGAAAGGTCATCAAGTTTTATTATCCTAAGAGCGATTTTTTCTTTATCAAAATTTAAGTGATTTTTAAAAACTTCACTAAGATTATTATGGGAAATCTCATTTTCAAAAACCAAATAAATATGTGATAGCCTATTTTTAAAATAACTTAAATTAGAGTTTTTATTGAATAGATAATTTATCATCTCTTCAATCCTAGAATCAATAATATTTTTAAAGTGAGATACACTTAGTTTAGTGAACTGAGTATCTTTAAAAAACTTTTTTTCTATATATTTTGTTTCTTTTTCTTTTTTTTTATCAAAATTTATTTCACATAAGATTGCCTCGGTCTCGTCTTTGGTAATTGAACATAGTTGTGTGATATCTCTAAAAATAGTATTTGTTCCAAAAGGAAATGTTTTAAAAAAAACTAAAGAATAATTTTCGTAAACAGATATCGTGCTCAACTCATCATCGATATTAATTAAAAAAAAATTTTTTAAACTATTATTTTCGTTTACTAAATTTATGCCTATTGTTAATGGTTTGCATAAGTACCTGTCAACTTTTAAATCATTGCTCTCAAAAAGATTCTTTATGTTTTTAATATTATTTTTTGGTAGAGATAAAAAAGTCATTTGTAAACCTAAATGATCGCCAAATATATTTAATGGAATTTTTTCTCTCCTTTTTTTATCTAAATAAAAATTTGAGTTTAAAATATGGAGTATAGTATTTTTTTCCTCATTTCTTGAAATTGAATTTTTTGCGTCATTAAGTATATAATCTAAATCTCTTTTTTCAACTTTGGCTCCATTAAGATTTTTAAAAGAGGTAAGGTTAGTAGAAAACATTTCTTTTTGATTAATTATTAAATTCGTGTCGCCAAAAACTGTATCTACTTTTTTTTCTATTTCATTTAAATCTTCTGAAACAATATCTGTTGCTAAATTTAAATCTGTAACGACACCATTTTGAATACCATCATTTTGTGAATTTTTTCTGAATAATAATTTGTAGTTCTTTTCATCGTCTAACTGAAAAACTCCATATTTAATTTTTTTATCATTTATTTCAGCAAATAATTTTTTATTTTTTTCCATTATTTTAATATGAGTTCGTTTTTTAATCTAAAGTCGAATAATTTAAATTTTTTGAAATTATCTTTTTCATAAATTTCTAAAAATTTTAAAATTGATTCTTCATAACCTTCTGGTGGTAACTTTATCAATTTTTCATCTACGAGTAAAAGGTCCCATCTGTTGATATCATAGTAATTAAATTGCTTAATAAGCTTTAAATCAAAATCAGTAGCTTGAAGTTTAGAATAAAAGTCATAAAATTTTTTTTCAGCTCCATTTCCAAAAACTTTTGGCAAATTTTTGAACTTATCTTTATAATTTTTAGCAATTTTATTGTTTTCTAATAAAACGACTTCTTCTCCATTTGAATTTGAAAATATTCCAATTGGGTGATCCTCAATCACTCCTACTTTAATTTTATCTGGATAAATTTTTTTTATCTCTAAAGAATTTATGAACTCTGTGTTTTTTATAATTTCACTAAAATCACTGAGACTAAGAAATATTATATTTTTTTTTTTAATTTCTGAAAGTTTAGTCTCCAAATCATTCCTATTAGAATTTTTTATACCTATAATTTCAATCTCTTTTATAGAAAAAAAACCTTTGTGTGTTAGCTCTTTTTTATCATAGTTATAAGTTGTTAAAAAAATAAACAAAAGAAAAACAAAGAAAAAATTTTTTTTCATCTATTTAGACTTGCATCATTTATCATCCACTTAACTAATTTTGTAAACGGGATTTTAGCAAATTTTGCAATCTCCGGTACCAAGGAAAGATCTGTCATACCAGGTTGTGTGTTTAGCTCTAATATAAAAAATTTTCCTTTATTAAATCTAAAATCACATCTAGTTATACCTTTGCAGCCTAAAACTTTATTGGCTTTTTCAGAAATTTTTAAAACTTCTCTGTATTTATTTATTGGTATCTCAGCAGGCATTATATGAGCTGTTTTTGATGTTCTTTTATATTTTGCCTTATAATCATAAAATTTTCTTTTAGGTCTCAACTCTATTGCCCCAATTGCTTTACCACCCATTATGGCAACCTGTATTTCTTTTCCCGGTATATAGGTTTCTATTATTAAATTTTTATATTTTTTTCTTAAATTCTTAAATTCTTTTTTAAGAATTTTGAAATTTTGACAAATTTTTACACCAATACTTGATCCTTCATCATTTGGTTTAATTACAACTGGAAAATTAATTTTATTTTTTTTAATATTTTTTTTGAGTTTATCTTCAGCTTTAAATTTTTCATGGATCTGAAAAAAATTTGGGGTTTTTATTCCATTATCAATAAAAATTTTTTTAGACAAACTTTTATTCATTGCAAGCATAGAAGATAAAACACCAGAATGTGTATAACGTTTACGAAAATACTCAAAAAAAGACTGAATTGTTCCATCTTCTCCGTTTTTACCATGAAGTGCATTAAAAATAATATCTGCTTTTATTTTTTTGATATTTAAAATTGATGAAAATTTCGGGTCAAATTTAATAACACTATATCCAATTTTTTTTATTGCCTTAATACATGACTGAGCAGTTTTTAAGCTTATTTCTCTCTCTTTAGATTTTCCGCCCTGAATTACGATAACTTTTTTTTTCATTTTATTTATTTCCAATTATTTTTATTTCTAGCTCTAACTCTATTCCCGTTTTTTTTAAAACTGTTTCTTTTACTTTTTCAATTAAATTTTCAATATCCAAGGCGCTGGCATTACCTTCGTTGATAAAGAAATTATTGTGTTTCTGTGAAATACTGGCACCTCCCACTCTTAAATCTAAACATTCTGCGGCCCTTATCAATTCCCAGGCCTTTTTATTGTTCTTTGGATTTTTAAAAGTACTTCCGCAAGTTTTGACCCTAGTTGGTTGACTTTCTTTTTTCTTGTTGATTAAATTTAATTGTTTTTCTAAAATTTTTTCCTTACTTAATACATTACCCTTAAAAATTGCACTTAAAATTATAAGATTGCTCTTTAAGTTGTTTCCTCTGTAAAAAAAATTTATTTGATCTTTTGTAAAAGTTTCAATTTGTCCATCAAGATTTATTGCTGTCAGAGATAAAAATATTTTTGAAATATCTTCTCCATAACATCCACTATTCATAGTAATTGATCCACCGATACTACCAGGTATACAAGAAAGAAATTCAAATCCAGTTAACGATTTTTCTGTTGCAAAGTCTGAAATTTTTTTATCCATTGTTGAAGCACCTGCTTCGATTTCATTATCCTTCAATAGTTTGGTATATGAGAAATTATTTCCTAATTTTATGACTATACCATCAAATCCATTATCTCTGAAAAGTGTGTTCGAACCTGCTCCTAAAATATGAATTTTATATTTTTCTTTGCTGTAATCTTTCAAAAATTTTTTTAACTCATCTACTGATTGTGGTTTAAAAAATATTTTTGCAGCTCCACCTAGATTGAACCAATTATACTTAGACAGAAGTTCATTTTCATATATGGCTTTCATTTTATAGATTTATTTCTCTCATCCATCTTGTTATAGATCCTGCGCCCATACCCACTATTAACTCGTCTTTCACTAAATTTTTTTTAAAAAATTGATTTAATTCTACTTGATCTTTTATCAATATAACCTGAACTTTTGAATTTTTACCAATTAATTTAGCAAATTTTTCGTCGTCATATTTTTTATTAACTTTTTCTCCCGCAGAGTAGACAGGACATAGCAATAACTTACTTGAATCTTTGAAAGAGTAAGAAAATTCTTTTTTTAAAAATCCCAATCTTGAATATCTATGGGGTTGAAAAACGGATATTATTTCTCTTTTTGGGTTAGCTTTTTTTAAACTTTGTAATACAGATCTTATTTCAGTAGGATGATGAGCATAATCATCAAAAAAATCATTTTTTTTATGTTGTAATACTTTAGTCATACGTCTCTGAATTCCAGCAAATTCTTTTAGAGATTTTTTTATAATTTCTAAATTGACACCAATGTATGAACATAAAGCTATAGCAGCAACAGAATTTAAAATATTATACGATCCGATTAAATTTAATTTAATTTTTCTAATTATTCTTTTGGGAGATGTATTCGTTGAAATGACCAAATCAAAAATTGAATAGTTTTTTTTGTAGACCGCATTGAGTACTCTATAGTTAGCATTTTTGTTAAATCCATAAGTTAAAAAATTTTTATTATTTACTTTTGAAACTATGCTTTTTAATTCTTTATTATCTGAGCAAAGGAAACTTTTACCGAATGCGGGAGTTTTGTTAATAAAATTTATAAAAGAATTTTTTAAATTTTTAAAACTTTTATAAAAATCTAAATGTTCTTTATCTATATTTGTAACAACAGAGTAATTAATCGGTAAATTTAAAAAACTACCGTCAGACTCATCAGCTTCTAGAACAGACCAATCACCCTTACCTAATTTTGCATTTCCCCCTAAAGAGTTGACTACTCCACCATTTACTATTGTTGGATCTAATTTTGCTTCTGAGAGTATTTTAGCAATTAAAGATGTAGTGGTTGTTTTTCCATGTGAACCGGTGACAATAATATTTTTTTTAAAAGAAACAACATGTCCTAACATTTCTGCCCTTTTAAAAATTTTAATTTTTCTTCTTTTTGCAGAAATTATTTCTGGGTTATTGTTTTTAATTGCAGAAGACCTAACAACTATTGTAGCGTCTTTTAAATTTTCTTTTCGATGATTAGAAAAAACTTTAATATTAATTTTTTTACATCTTTCTACATTTTTACTTTTTGATAAATCACTACCCTGAACATTGAAGCCCATTCTTTGCATTACCTGCGCTAAACCACTCATACCTATTCCACCGATTCCTATAAAGTGGATTATCTCTTTATTTCTTATGCTAATTTTTTTCATTTAAAAATCTATCAATATATTTATGGACATTTAAAAGTGAATTTCTGTCAGAATGCTCATCCATTTTATTTTTTATTAAAAGTAATTTATCTCTATTTTTGTTTAAATCCTCTAAGATTTCAAATAGCTTGGCTGAAATAAATTTTTCTTCTAATACAATACAATACCCTTTTTTTTTAAAATTAAGAGCATTTTCCATTTGATGATTATCAGCAGATGAAGGTAAAGGTATAGCAATAAATGGGATGTTGATATTTAATAGTTCTGCGATAGATGATGCACCAGATCGCGTTATTGCTAAATCAGAATTTTGATAATATTTACAAAGGTCCTCAGAAAAAGAAAATAATTTAAAATCTACTTTATTATTTTCGTATATTTCTTTTATTTCTCTCATTTGTTGTTCTAAACATTGTTGAAAAATTTTTAATTTAATATTTTTTTTATAGCATTGAACAATTACTTTGGTAATATTTTCCCCAAATATTTTTGCTGATTGACTGCCGCCCATAATCAGAAGATTTAATTCTTTGCTATTTTTTTTATTTTGAGAGGCTTTTAAATCAAAAATCTCTTTTCTTAAAATGTATCCTGAAACAAGAACTTTATCTCTATATTTTTCAGCTATTCCATAAGTTGCGCTTGTTGATAGTAATATTTTTTTTGCTAATGGCAAAAGCACTCTGTTTGTTCTTCCTAAAACTAGATTGTTTTCATAAATAACGAAAGGAATTTTGAGAAAATAAGAAGCTAAACATACTGGAAAAGATGAGTATCCTCCCATCCCAAAAACCATCTCTGGTTTATTTTTTTTTAAATAAAAAAAAGAGTAAATCGTTGAAAAAAATATTTTATTTAAGTTGAAAAATGTTTTAAATAAGTTTTTCTGAAAGACAGTGCCCACATTTATTACTTCAATATTATCTTTAGATTTGAAGTATTTCAGCCCTCTTTTGTCAGAAAAAATTTTTATTTCAAAATTTTTTTTTAAATATTCGCAAAGACTTACAGCAGGAAAAACATGGCCGCCTGTCCCACCTGTAGCTATAATAATTTTATTTTTTTTTATCACTATTTAGTTTTTAAACCTAACGATGTATAATTTAAAATTATTCCTGCTATTATCCCACTAGATAATAATGAGGAACCTCCATAACTTAAAAAAGGCAGGGTCATACCAGTAGTTGGTAAAAGATTGGCATTAACGCCAACATGTATAAATGTCTGGAAAACTATCAGGGAAATTAATCCGCTTAAAGCAAGTTTATAAAAATTATTATTTAAGTTTATAATCCTTTTTATTACCCTGAATGCAATAAACAAAAATATTGAAATTATTAAAATTGAGATAATAGATCCAAATTCTTCACTAATAACCGCTATAACGTAGTCAGTATGTGCCTCAGGAACTTTTTCTTTTAAAATTCCTTCACCCATACCTTGGCCTTTTAAACTTCCTTCCCTTATTGCTTCTGTTGCTTTTGTAGATTGAAAGTTTCCGCTTTTTTCTGGATTAAGAAATGAAGTGACTCTTGAAATAATATATTCAAATCTTTCAGGCAAAAAATATATCAGCGCGGATAGTATAGTTAATATAAAGCTAAATAGTATAAATAGTAAATATATATTAAAACCAGAGATAAAAATTATAGAAATAAATGTACATACAATTAAAACTGATTGACCAAGATCTGGTTGAAGAACGAGCAACAAAATTATTATAGAGAGCAAAGTAAACGAGAGTAGATATGAAAAATTCAAATTTTTAATCTGATTTGAGCTAATAATTTGAGCAATAATTAAAACAAAAAAAGGTTTTAAAAACTCTACTGGTTGGAAGCGAAATATAAAAAAATTTATCCATCTTTTTGCCCCTTTCACTTCTACACCTAAAAATGGAACTAAAATCATAGTGATAAAAAAAATTATAAAAGTGGGAATAAGAACTTTATTAAGCAAACTTGTATCAGATAAAGAAATAGCTATCATTACAGAGAAAGACAATAACGTATACAAAAAATGCTTCTGAAAAAAAAAATAATAATTTTTGTTTAATCTTTCATCCGCTATAAACGATGTAGAAGAAAAAGAAAAAAATAAACCTAAAATAAAAAGTAAAATAAAACTAATTAATATTTGTTTATCTAAGTTTCTCCAATAATTTTTAGTTTTCCAAATACTTAATTTTGATTTTTTAGAAATATCTTCTTGCATAATGTTTAACTAATTTTTTATACTTATTTCCTCTTTCTTCAAAATTTTTGAATTGATCATAAGAAGCACTAGATGGACTCAATAAAATAATAATTTTTTTATCAGTTATATTTTTTATATCCTTAAAGACTGATACTATAGCACTATTTAATGTTCTAGATAATTGAAAATTAATTTTGCCATCAAAATGACTTTTAAAAATTTTCATATACCTGCCTATAATATAAGACTTTATTATATTATTTTTTAATTTTCCTAAATTAAATCTATCACCAAGTTTAGGTATACCTCCGACTATCCAAAAAATATTTTTATTACTGCCTAAAGCAAACTTGCTTGCTTGAAAAGTTGTTGCTTTTGAATCATTAATAAAAGTTTTATTATTTTTCTTTAAAAAAATTTCATATCTATGAGGCAGGCCCTTAAAAGATCTTAAAGATTTTATAAAAGATTTTTCATTTATTTTTAGTATTTTTGATAAAGCAAAAATAAAGCTCATATTTTCTTCATTTGCTTCTGAGTTAAGATAATTATTTTTAATCTTTTTTTTTATTTTTAAATATTTTTTGAAATTAATAAAAATTAATTTAGCTAAATATTTATTTTTTTTAAATTTCCTTTTCAATCTTTTATCATTTATAAAAGCAAAATTATTTTTATTTTGAAGTGAAAAAATTTTAAATTTTGCGTTTATGTAATTGCTCATTGTACCGTGCCAGTCAAGATGATCATTGGTAATATTAAGTATGAGTGCGTAACTAGGTCTTATATATTTTGAGTAAGATAATTGGA